>Ga0210393_10001199_pt1 | contig 22047 bp, 22 predicted proteins | sample IncBWC27OmetaG_FD_160068 | JGI IMG/M metagenome (GOLD analysis project Ga0210393, IMG submission 160068) | Forest soil microbial communities from Barre Woods Harvard Forest LTER site, Petersham, Massachusetts, United States - Inc-BW-C-27-O ... | reverse complement strand
AAAAAACCCAACATCGTCTTCATCCTGCTGGATAACGTCGGCTGGGGAAATTTCGGAGTATACGGCGGGACGACACCGACACCGCGCATCGACAAGATGGCCGGCGAAGGCATCCGCTTCAACAACTACAACGTCGAGGCCCAGTGCACGCCGTCGCGCTCGGCCATCCTGACCGGGCGGCATCCGGTTCGCACGGGTACCACTAGAGTCCCTTTTCCGGGGGAGGGCCTATCTGGGCTGGCGCCGTGGGAATACACCACTGCTGACCTGTTATCCGACGCCGGTTATGCGACCGCCTTATATGGCAAGTGGCACGTGGGGGAACACGATGGCCGATTGCCGAGCGATCAGGGTTTCGACGAATGGTGGGGAATCAAGAACAGCATGGATGAGGCCGGCTATACCGCGTGGCCGTTGTTCGAAGAGAGTGGCATGGAGGCACCCATGATCTGGGAGGGAAAGAAAGGTGAGAAGTCCAAGTCCGTGATGCCTCTTGACCTGAAAGTGCGGCCGATCTTTGACGGGAATTACGTCATTCCCAAGACGGTCGACTACATCAAGCGAAACGCAGCGGCGAAGAAGCCCTTTTTCGTCTATGTTGGCTATTCCGAGATGCACCCGCCATTGATCGGCCACCCGGACTTCGTCAACAAATCCACCGAGCATAGCGGGCTGTTCGCCGACCTCATCTCCGAGATGGACTACCGCGTCGGTCAGATCCTGGACGCCGTGAAGGAAGCGGGCGTCGATGACAACACCATCGTCATCTTGAGCAGCGACAACGCGAGCGGTGGATTTATCCCGCAATTCGGGCCCGGCTCGAACGGACCCTTTCGCGGCGATTTCCCGAACACCCCGTTCGAAGGAAGTATGCGAGTGCCTGCCATCATCCGTTGGCCGGGCCATGTTCCTGCCGGTGTGGTCACGAACGAAATGCTCGCCGCTGTGGACTGGCTGCCCACGCTGGCCGGACTGGCCGGTGCGCCGAATCTCGTGCCCAAGGATAGACCGATCGACGGCGTGGACGCCTCAGCCTTCATGCTGGGCAAGAGCGATAAGACCGGCCGCGATAGCTACATGTTCTTCGGCGTAGACGGCGAGCTGATGTCCATTAAGTGGAAGTACTACAAGACGATCTTTCGCTACACGGAGCCGCACGCAGTCGATAAAGGCTTTATCAAGCCGCAGTGGCCCCTGTTCTATGACCTCAGCAGTGATCCGCACGAGGACAACAACCTGATGGACACGAATCTGACCAATGCCTGGATGCTGACGCCCTGTTTCAAGCTCATCGGCGAATATCAACACAGCCTCAAGGAATACCCCAACATCAAGGTTGGCGAGGACTTCAAGGGTTACAAGGAATCAACTAAGACAGCGGCATGAGTGTGATTCGCAAGCTGGCGAAATCGGGGTGGGCTTATCTCCATCGGGGGAAAGTGCATGTTCTCGCAGACCAAAGCCGGAGTCCTGCTGCTTGCCCTTATCATCTGGGGATTTTCTTCGTCTTTGCTCGGGCAACAGAAAGGGCAATGGGTTCCGGGGCAATCGGGCCTCGATGCTGCAGGAGTTGTTTCCTGCCCGGCAGACTGGCTAGCACGGCCCGCGTGTAGTCATTCTGGGCCTTGATCCACAACTGCACTTCCGGGTCCTGAAGATTCTCCATGTAGCGGTAAGGGTCAGTAACCTTGGTTCCGTAGTAGGTGTCGGTGACGGGCCGGACAGCCGCGTTGGGCGGAGATGACGGCCAGGAGGTGTGCGCAATCTGCACGCGAACTCGAAGAGGAACCGAATGAGCCACTAAATGGACCGAAGCAAGGCATAGTGCACAAAGAACGAATCGAGCTGCCTTCATTGTTCGCTCCTGCCAAGAACTGGATTCCGCGAGTCTAGCAGGTCAGGATAGCTGGCGTAATATCGCCATTACACTCATAATGCATTGATCTCGTCGCTGGGCGGAAAACCATGTGCCCGCCTTCGATCTTGCCCGAGTCGGAAGACCTTTAGAAAAAATGCTGGCCAACCCCCAAACCCTGTAATAGCGGTTTGGCCAGCATTTTTAGTTCTTTGTTTTCAATAATTTGCTTAAAATGCTGGTTTTAGGCCGTGGCCACCATTTTGTAGAGACTCGCAAGAAGGAAATCGTTTATTGTCAATCGCTTCCATCCATCTCGGCAGAATGCTGGCCAAACCTTACGTATCTAGGAGGTGCGTGTTGGCCAGCATTTTGCCGGTCTGCCAGGAGCCGGTCGCCGTCAGCCGTTTCGATGATCCCGCTAACGCCCTGCCGTCCGGGATAGTTGGCTTGGGGTTGCCAATCTCCCAAGCGCTTGTCGGGGACGCAAAGAAAACAGTTGTCTTCTGGCGTTTTGGGTTGCTTTCGGGTCCGGAACCTGTTATAAATGTTTCAGTCACTACAGAAAGATCTGTCATATCGTTTCGTTCTTATGTTTCAGACATCAGTCAAAGCACCCATCGGTTCCCAGCAACGTGGCCGCGTTGGCCAGATCATTCAGCGTCAGGCCGAACTCCGCGCTGAGCTAGTAGCAGATCCGCTTTTGTCTCTCGCGATTGTGCGTGAAGCACTCGGCGGCATCAGCTACGGCAAATTAAATCGTTTGCTCTCTACAGGACAAATCGCCTTCTGGCAGCCCGTTAAGCGAGGCCAGCGCCGCGTGCGCCAATCCTCGCTCATGAAATACTTGCGGCAGGGTGATCAGCATGGAGTTGCGCCATGACCCGCCGCGTCTGTTCGATTTGCGCAAACCCCGGCCATGCAACTATCGACGCGCAGTTGCAGGCAGGCGTGTTCCAAAAGACCATCGCTGCCTCGTTCAGCGTGTCGCCGTTCGCACTCAGCCGCCATCGACATAATTGCCTGAAGCCACCAGCGGCCAGTGATACCGGCGACTCCCGCGCCGAAATTTCAAAGTGGTTATCGCGAGCCGAAGATCAATACTTGCTGGCGACTGCGAATGACGATCAGCGCGGCGCGGTTCAAAGTTTAGTTGCCGGGCTCCGCGCTTGTGAGGCGTTGTCGCGCTCGGAAGATACCGCTGCCGAATCCACGAAACATGAGGTCGATGGTCCGCTTGATGTCCGGCAGATCGACCGTTGGACTCAGCAACTTATTGCCGCGCTGGGCACGTTACCACGTATGGATGAGCGAATGCTGAAGATCGCAGCGGCGATGGTCGATGATCCCGAATTGATCAACAGAGCGGAAGCGGAAAGAGAGAAGCAGCATGACTTTATTCCGCAGTAGTCGCAAAACTGAACAGCGGCCAACTGCCCCACCATCTCCCCCACCATCTCCCACGTCATCAGAACTAGAGAATGCACTCACGGAAGAGTCTGCCGCATCTCGCGACGTGAGCGCCGCAAGCACACTATGCACGCAACTTGACGAGGAATGGCGATCTTGGGAACGTCGCAGAGAAGCGGCCTATCGCAGCTACTGCGCAGCCGCACAGCGTCACGCGCAAGCGAAAGCGCGAGTTGCGGATTTGAGCAAGAGTGCCAAAGTCCGCTCGATCACGTTCGTAGCGGGCGCTGTAAGTTAGGAGAAAAATCGAATGGACTCACTTTATCTTGAAATTTTTGGCTGTGAAGATCAAGCAACACCGGCTGATCGGAAAACTCCTGAGTTGCCGATGGACTCTCCGTTGTACGACTACAGTCCCACGACCGGCGCGGGAGATGCTTTCGTCCGGAAGACGCAAGACGATTATTTTCTTGATGAAGTCTTGGGTAGTCGTGACGAAGCCGGTCAGGTCTTCAGATCGTCGCCCAAACCCAGCAAGTCAGTTCCAATGGTGCTCCCGGATTTAGATTTCGCAAAGATTTGGAATCAAGCCAGCGACCGCGCGAGTAGAATCCACAAGGCTGCGCCGGAACGCGCTGCTCAGATCAACATGATCGTTCGCAAAGCGCGCCGCGCCGCCCCCAGGTCAATTCAAGGTGATCCCAGATGGGCTGATCTTGCGACCGCGCTTGCACAGTTCGTGTCGCAATCACTTATCGAGGCTTAAGGGGGAAATATGGCTGTGACTTATCAGAACTCAAATAGCTGGGGGCCTTACGCTCCGAATTGCGCGCCTTCTTTGATTGCTGGTGTGCCTGATGCGACCGCCGCGAGGGTTGAACCCCAGTCGCCGTCTGGTGCGGTCATTACGAACACCGGACGAACGCAATCGGCTACGCAAACGAAGTTAGGCGGAATGCGGATTGAAAGATAAGTTTTTTCCAGCGTGCGCTGCGATGCATCACAGCGGCTGACCCTTCTCCGGCCAGTACGAGAAACATGCTGGAAAAAAGAGGGGCGGGTCCTCGATATTCATCCCCTCCCCTCTCTAAAATTCTGTTCCAAGTTGCCGCACCCAGCCGATCACACGGTGTTTGGTGACATCGTTAGAGATTTGCCGGTGCTGGTCGCGGCGCTTTTGCTTTCTGGCAAATCTCACTCACCAGTCTCCACTGGGGGCAGTCTTTAGGCAGATTGCCCCCGTTTTTTAGGTAATAGCGATGCAACGTCCACCACTCCGAGAACGCCCGTCCAAAGTTGAGTACGTAGCGCCGCACATCGTTTGCTCGCAATGCTCGCGAGTTGTTCGATGCGGGGAAAGTTTCAGCTTGGCAGCGACCACATACCACGGAACCGTTCTCACGCTTGCCGGAAAACATTTAGACTGCCAACGTCCTACTAGCTCCGCAACGCCGCAACCAGCGTATTAACTGCGATACCCATTTGCTTGGCGATTGGCCGCAATCCTAGCCCCTCTTGCTGCAACTTCCGGGCGTGGGGTACATCCACCACCAGCGCACGCCTGCCCAGCACCGTACCCTTTGCCCGTGTACGTGCCAGCCCCGCCTTCGTCCGCTCGCTGATAGCTATGCGCTCTTGCTCTGCCAGCGTTGCCATGATCGATATAACGACATCGCGCATCACGCCACAACTATCGAAAAACGGTTCCATGAAGCTACGCCAGCGGCAACCATAGCTGTCCAGCAGAGTCAGTAGGCGCAACGTGGCCCGCGTCCCTTCACGGCTGAACCGATCCAGCTTCCAGAACAGAATTAGATCGAACTGCCGTTGGGATGCTGCCAGCATCATGGCATCGAACTGTGCCCGATCTTTCTTGCCGCTACCAGTGACGGTATCGACAAACTCATGCTCTAGGTTCCATCCCTCTTGCTTGGCGGCGAACTCCCGCAATGCAAGTAATTGATTTCCGTTGTCCTGCTTCGACGTGGACACACGGCAGTAAATCGCAATCTTCATGGGTTTCTCCTGTGGCATCATTCGACCGTTTTTTGATTCACGTTCTGGAAAAACTCTTGTATTGAAAACAAACTGCTTATCATGAGTACTTTTCCCAACGTTTTATGACACGCTTTTCCAAATCAGTGGCCACAATATTTCAGGAATCGGTAGGTGAGAAAAGAGGTCACTGCGGAAAAGATCGTCGCTCTACGGGCAAGGGAATGGCCCTAGCGTGCGGATATTGGAGGCATGGGCGATCCACTGCGCAGCACTCGGGGTGCGCGATCTAACACTGCATCACGGTTCCCGTACTTCCGCGCTTGCCCGCCAGTTCGTTGACTCAGCCGCCTTTGCCCGAACTGCTACCCAAACGCCCCTGATGAGCGCTGGTTTGTCCAGTGCGACAGCTTCACCCGTTTTCCAGCGATGCGCCCGGTTTGTGGTCCACCGTTTTCGACACTAGCGCGGGGAGGAACACGTTGGCAGGAATTATTTTGTTGAGGATAAATCGAGTTTCTCTGCAAAACACAAAGAGGCGTTGCACTCAATGTTTACGCGGGTAAATCAATAGTGCCACGATAGAAAAAGCCGGGTCACGACACAGCATTACCACCCTGCGAAATTTATAAAATTTCCAAGAACTTAAAGGTGCTGATTCATTCAGAAGGGGCACTAAGCGTCCAAGCGGGGATGAGCGGGACCAGCGGCCAAGCAGTAGCCGCAGACAGGCAGTGGAATCATCCAAGCCTTACCGCTCTGTAATTTGAAGGTTGCGCCAAGGTGCAAAAGGGGTGATCGGCAGAATGGGCAAAGAACAATCGACTGCTCAGTCGAAAGCGTGTTGAGGAGTTTTTCGGCGGCGCGCTGATTCTTAACATTGGTAACACGCATGACGTAGCAAGCCTCATGCATGGCGTGACCGTATTCATCGGCATACAGATCGACCACCAGATCGACCGGCTTGGCGCAAATTGTACAGGGTATTTCTGGGAAAGGGTGACCACCCATAATGCCTCCTTTGGACGGTCACAAGAATGGTAGGCGAAGCATGGAATAAAGGGCTGATCAATATTGCTCACCTGTCCTCATAGCGTTGAAAACAGGAAGGTCCCGATTTCTCTTCCCCCCAAGAGACTATCGGGACCAAGTCTTGCTTGCGATGAGAACTATAGTCTTGCGGCGATGGCTGTTCAAGGGAGAACTTCTAGGCTTTGCGCGGTTTTGGTGGCTTCTGTTTTTCCCGTTCGGATTTGAGTTTTGCATTCGCCGCTAGGCTTTCTTTTTCGTAACCAGACATTGTGCAGGGGTAATCGAGGACGTTCGTTGAATGTGGCTCGACTAGTATCTTGCGCCGCATGGCCGCTTTACGGTACTACGATGGGGGAGCAATATGCGGTACGGTAGCGCACATACCCCGACTAGTATTTTTCGGTGACATTTTCCGAATTCTAGCGTCGTATCCGTCGAATGCGGGGAGAAAGATCAACTTCTAGACACTTTGAGCACGGACATCGAAAAGCTGTATCATCCGGGAAGACGATATGGCCGCATTGTTCGCAAATCAGGCGTCTGTTTGAGAGAACCTTCATCGGTCTGAAGCCCGTACCCAAAACACAAAAGGGACAGTAGGTTTGTTCGTTCTTCTTGCCCGTCAAAGTCTAGACTTTACGCATGTCAAGATTTTTCGTGCGGGGGAAAATTCTGATCGCAACGCAAAGGGTTATCTCATCGCCTGGATGGAACCGTGAGGTGTTTCGGCCATGATACAGAAACAGAAGATCAACCGTGCCAAGGAAATGGCGATTCACTCTCCGCGATCAGGGTAAGGAGTCGTAAAGATCCTGTACGACCCCGGCCTTCCAGACAGTTATAATTTTCGAGGTTATGTGCAGTATTGATCATCCCAATCTGCTCTCGCTATGCTATGTTTGCTCATGACCGAGCCCGAGCTAGTGCTGACAGCGCCCAATGGGGTACTCAGGGGCAAGTGCTCTTCGTGTCCTGAATCCGTTTTCAATATCAAGATCGAACCATACAACCAAGCGTCATACGACAGTGCTTTTCGTCTTCATCTAGAACATGTCCACAACCAGTCTATGAGTCCCGCTGACGCATCAATGTTTTTCAGCACGACCCAATCGAGCACAGCCTCAGCCTAGCCCGAAAAGTGTTCTGCCACCAGAGAAGATCGTGACACGATATTGTGTTCAATAGTGTGTTCAATAAGTGCCGCTAGTGCCACATTCTGCCCTGTAAGACCCGCGCCAAGTGCTTGATTCGACGTAGAGCGGGGTATCGCCATTAGCTTCCCAAGCTGGATGTCGCCGGTTCGATCCCGGTCTCCCGCTTCATCTTTTTCTTCCCCGATAGTAGAATCGTCAAACTGAGCGATGACCCGTCTGACAATTTTCGGTCTCTTCGCGGTAACGGCAATGCTTCTCTGTTATGCCTTTGAGGAGCGAAGCCGATGGTTCATTCTGGCTTTTGCGGTGGCCTGCGCGCTGGGCTCCATCTACGGCTTCCTTCAAGGCGCATGGCCCTTTGGTTTGGTCGAAGCCATCTGGTCGGTGGTCGCGGTACGGCGTTGGGCGCTGGCTGCGCGTTCCAAGTGATTCCAGAAAACCGCCCCTTCACCCTGCCTTAGCCGCGGCAAAATTCTTCGAGCATCTTGGGATCAATGTTTCCCCCGCTGATGATAGCCACGTTTAGCTTTGTTTTTGGAAGCTGATCGCCGTGAAACAGGAAACCGGCCACAGCCACGGCTCCGCTGGGTTCGGCCACGGTCGCGGGATTCGCCGCCAGCAATCGGACGGTTTGCCGAATTTCCTCTTCGCCTACGGTGACAATATCGTCTACGTAGCTCCGGATGTGCTCGAAGTTAATGGCACCGATGCTTTGCGTTCGCAACCCATCAGCGATGGTCCGTGACGCCTCGCCGGCAGGGAACTGAACAATCTTTCCCGCGCGCAGGCTGGCCTGCGCATCGCCTGCCAGTTCGGGTTCCACGCCAATGACTTTTATTTCCGGCTTGCTCAGCTTGATAGCTGCTGCCACGCCGCTGATCATCCCCCCACCGCCCACGGGCGCCAGGATGGTTTCCACCTCCGGCAGATCTTCCAGAATCTCCAATCCCATCGTGCCCTGGCCGGCGATAATCTGTTCGTCGTTGTAGGGAGGTACGATCACGTATCCACGCTGCGCGGCTAACTCCTCTGCTTTGACCTGGCGCTCGGCGCTGCCCGGGCCGACGATGACAATCTCCGCGCCCAGCGCCGCCGTGGCCGCGCGCTTGATGGCTGGAGCGTTGCCCGGCATCACAATAACGGCCTTTACGCCCAGCGCCCGGGCCGCATAAGCCACGCCCTGCGCGTGGTTACCACTGGAGTAGGTGATCACTCCGTGCTTGCGGTCCTCCGGCGACAGGGAGGCGATCTTGTTGTAAGCCCCGCGGAGTTTGAATGCGCCGATGGGTTGCTGGTTTTCGGGCTTGAGGAAGAGTCGGCGGATGGCGGAGTCTGGATGATGAAATTCGGTCAGGCGGGTGCGGACAGCGATGCCTTGCAGGCGGATCTGAGCGGAGCGGATGTCAGAGAGCGTCACCATAATTCAGTACAGTATCATCCAAGATTAACAATTCCCGATCTTACAGGCTTGACATCATGATGTCTATACTGCTAGCATCATGATGTGCGAACCACTCTTACACTCGATGAGGACGTGGCGGCCCTTCTGAATAAGGAGGTGCGCAAATCCGGCGAACCGTTCAAACAGATAGTGAACCGCTTTCTGCGCCTGGGATTAATGGCATCGAAGCAGCCCGCACGAAAACCATTCAAGGTGACACCGATCAATCTCGGGCTGCCTCGTGATTTCGATAAAGTGGAAGATTTAATCGAGTACCTTGAGGGTCCAGAGCACCGGTGATCGTCTGCGATGCAAATCTTCTAATTTATTCATATAACGCCGGCTCGGCCCGTCACGCCAAGGCCCGCGCGTGGCTGGAAGAAATCTTCTCCGGGATCGAAGTGGTGGGACTTCCATGGCAGGCCGCCTCTGCTTTCTTGCGGGTCATGACGAACCAGAAGTTACCCGGAGAGCGCTTCAGCCTGGTGCAAGCAGCGCAAATTGTTGATCTTTGGCTGGCCCGAACCAATGTACGGGTGCTCATACCGGGAGATCACTACTGGCCGCTGTTTCGACGGATGTTGATCGAAGGGCAGGCGTCAGGGGCGCTGGTGAGCGACGCAGAGATTGCTGCATTGACGCTTGAATACGGAGGCGTACTTCACACGGCGGACAGGGATTTCGCGCGGTTTCCCGGGCTGCGGTGGAAGAATCCGCTGGAATAGATCTGACCTAATCTGCCTAAGACATTGTGTCGGCCACTACCTAGATCGGGATCGTACCTTCACGGGTTTAAACGCTGGCTAGCTTCTTCGATCTTCCTCGCTTCTTCGATCGTTTTTGTGCAAACCAGGATTGGACTGGCGCGCTTGTGCGCGCGCAAGCTCTCAAAGTCCCGATCGTGTTGTCGAAGATAGGAGTCCACAGCCGCCTGACGGCTAAGGTAGTAGGTGATGGCTCCGAACACTTCTTCCAGTTTCAATACAGGGAAGGATTGGGCAATAGTTTCGGATGATGCGCCGCGGAGAAAGGCATACACAACCGAGTCCAAGGACACACGTGCGCCGGTAATCCAATATCCGCCATCGCGCTCAACATACTCCGTGGCCACAGTTGGTTCTCCGCTCCCCAAGCAGTGGATTGGAGTGTCCTTACCCAGATAGCAGCACTAGAGATGGCCCAACTAAATTTCTAAAATCACCGGCATGATCAGCGGCCGCTTCTGCGTCTGTTTGGAAATGTAGCGCTTCAGATCAGCACGGATTTTTTCCTTAATCACGCCGTAGTCCGCTTTTTCCTCTTCGCTGGAGTGCGCCAATGTGTCTTCGACGATGCGTTTTGCCCCGTCCAGCAGGCCATCGTCGCCGGGGTTGAAGCCACGCGTCACAATCTCGGGAGCCGTTTCTACACGGCCCGAAAGTTTGTTGATCGCGATGATTGGCAGCACGATACCATCTTCGCTCAAATGCCGCCGGTCTTTAATGATTAAATCTTCAACCACGTCGGTGCGCGATCCTGAATCGATGCAGACGCGGCCAACATTAACTTTTCCCGCTTTACGAGCGTTGTGTTCGTCGAATTCCAGAACGTCGCCACTCTCGATCAGTATCACTTTGCCAACCGAGCTGTGCATCGCTCCGGCCATCTCGGCGTGCAGCTTCAACTGACGGTATTCGCCGTGCACCGGAATGAAATATTTCGGCTTCACCAGATTGATAATCAGTTTCAACTCTTCCTGGCTGGCGTGTCCGCTGACATGAATCGGAGGAGTCGTACCGTCCTCATAAATTACGTATGCCTCGCGCCGGAACAGGTGATCGATCATGCGATAGATTGTTTTCTCGTTGCCCGGGATGATGCGCGACGAGAGCACGACGGTGTCTCCCTTCTCGATCTTGGCGTGCTTATGGTTGTCGACCGCGGCGCGCGACAGAGCCGACATGGGCTCGCCCTGGGTTCCGCTGATCATCACGCAAATCTTTTCGGGCGCGAAATTCTTCATCTCGCCGGGATTGATGATCAGGCCATCGGGAATTTCCAGGTAACCCAGATCTTCCGCGATCTCGGCGGAATTATTCATCGAGCGGCCGACAAAAGCTACTTTGCGTCCATGCTGGTGAGCCAGCTCCACAGCCAACCGTATGCGGTGAATGGACGAAGAGAAGCACGAAATGAACAACCGGCGCTGGGTATGTGCGAAAACTTCGTCAAATTTGCGTCGCACCGCGCGCTCGCTGGGCGTGTATCCCTTGCGCTCAACGTTGGTTGAATCCTGAAACAGGGCCAGCACCCCCTGTTTGCCATATTCCGCGAAAGAGTGCAGATCGAAGAGGTGGTCGTCCGTAGGCGTGGGATCGACTTTGAAGTCGCCGGTATGAATAATGACGCCCAGCGGCGTGTGAATCGCCAGCGCCACACAATCCACCAGGCTATGCGTCACGCGGATGGGATGGACTGTGAACACGCCAGCCTTGAAGCGCTCCCCGGCGCGCATTTCGCGCAGGTCCGCATCTTCGAGAAGGCCGTGCTCATCAAGCTTGTCTTCGACGTAGGCCAGGGTGAATTCAGTGCCCCAGACCGGTACGTTGAGTTCAGACAGAATCCAGGGCAGCGCGCCGATGTGATCTTCGTGGCCGTGTGTGAGAATGATCCCGCGCACACGCTGGCGATTCTCGATGAGGTAAGAAATGTCCGGAACCACAATGTCCACACCCAGCAACTCGGCTTCGGGGAACATCAGGCCGGCATCAATCACAATAATGTCGTCGCCCCAGCGGACGGCCATGCAGTTCATACCGAACTCGCCGAGGCCCCCCAGGGGGACAATCTGCAGTTTTCCAGTTGTCATGGAGTACTGTTGATGCTAGCAGACAGTGTCACCTACCGTACAGAGCGATTCTGCCGCTTCTACAGGATGGCCGAATGGCATTGCCCGGGCTTATAGGCTAAGGTTAGATTATGGCCGCTGCCGGATCCAAATCGTGGCTGCGCCTCCGCATCGAACACGCCGTTGCGAGGGGGCTCACGCGGGCCTATTCGACGGTGCGGGTCGATCCCCAAAAGTTTCTGCTGCAGCTGCGCACCGCCTACCGGCTGCCGGTCAGCGGATACCACGGCGTGTATTCACTGGAAGTCGGAGAACTCGACATGGTGGCCGACGACCTGATTCGCGGCGGGATGAAACTGGCTGCGGCGGAGGGTGCGGGCTTTGGCCTGGGCGGCTTGATCACAATTATCCCTGATCTCGGTATCCTCTCAGCCATTACCATGCGCACCATCGAGAAGCTCAGCCTGGTTTACGGCTTTCAGTTTAATACCGACGATGAAATCGCCGAGCTTTGGATCGCCGCCGCAAGCGCTGCTGGAGTGGACATCAGCCGGGAGTTGCTCGAAAAGGAATTCGTCAACAAGTTTGTCCCCCGCGTGATTCAGCGGATTGCCGCGCGTGCCAGCGCTGAGGTAGTGGAGAAGTGGGCGGGACGCATGATTCCGCTGGTCAGCTCCGCCTTGGGCGCTGGTCTGAATTACTGGTTTGTGCATGCTTGGGGCGCGCGCGCCAAGGCCCATTTTCGACACCGGTATCTGCAAGTTCGCCAGCGAAGCTATCAGAAAGCTTTGCCTTCCCCCGCGCCACCGATTTTGCCCGCCCAGATTGGTTGAACGCAGCCAGACGTCCTGACAGAGTCTGAGTCATGCACCCTCGACTTTAACTCCTTGTCGCTTGGCTGGCGCGCCGGGTGTGGTAAAAAAAGAAGGATGACCAAATTCCTCTGCGCCGCCATCCTCTTCGATCTTGACGGGGTTCTCGTTGACTCCACTGGTTCTGTAGATCGGCAATGGCGGGCCTGGGCTCGCGAGCAGGGAATCGATGAAGACAAAGTGATCGCCATAGCGCACGGCGTTCGCTCCATCGAAGTGATTCGAGCCGTTGCTCCTCACCTTGACGCTGAAAAGGAAACTCGCAAACTGGAGAGCCGGGAGGCTGCGGATCCCGACATTGCTGTGATGCCCGGCGCCATCAATCTTGTCCGCAGCATTCCGGAGAATCAGTGGTGCGTAGTTACGTCAGGAACCCGCCACTTGGCCAGTGCACGGTTGAAACGCGCCGGTGTGCCGCTGCCGAAGGTGATGATCGCTGCCGACGATGTCGTCAATGGAAAGCCCCATCCAGAGCCCTATCTGAAGGGCGCCGAGTTGTTGGGAGTAAATCCGGCAGAGTGTTTGGTGATCGAAGACGCGCCCGCTGGAATTCGTTCAGGGCACACCGGCGGGATGAAAGTGATTGCGTTGGCCAGCACTTATCCCGCCTCAGCGTTAGGCGAAGCCGACTTCGTTTTAAAAAGGCTCGCGCAGATTCAGGTTAGCCTCGATGGCACGCGCCAACTCGCGATCAGAATTGCCGAACTCGCAAATTGAATTGGTCATTCCGAACGGGCTCGCAGCCGCGCCAAAGCGCGGCGAGACAAGAGAGGAATCTGGTGTCGCACGCGATCGAGCATGGAGATTGCGAGCAACTCAGCGCAGCCAGTCTTCCAGTTCAATCCCGCGGTCCGTCTTCTCGTCGCGGTACTTCACAATCACCGGCGTATAGAGCGAGATTCCCAACTCCGCCGCTGCGCCCTTTTTCACCGCGCGCGATCCCGGTACCACCACTGCGCCTTCTGGAACCTCCAGCGGACCCTCGGGGGTGGCGCGGTAAACCTCGCCGCGCACAAGATCGTAGAGTGGCGTAGATCGGGTCAAGATAGTGCCCGCGCCCAGCACCGCCCGCGCGCGCACCAGCGTGCCTTCATAGATTCCGCAGTTACCTCCGACGAGAACGTCGTCTTCGATGATGACTGGTGCGGCATTGACCGGTTCGAGTACTCCTCCGATTTGCGCTGCAGCGCTGATGTGCACGCGTTTGCCGACCTGCGCGCATGATCCAACCAGAGCGTGGGAATCGACCATCGTGCCTTCGTCTACGTATGCGCCTACGTTAACGAACATCGGTGGCATGCAGATTACCGAAGGTGACAGGTATGCTCCCATGCGCACCGAAGAGCCTCCGGGTACGATGCGCACGCGGTCCGCCACAGAAAACCGGCGGGCAGGGAAGGTATCCTTATCGACAAATGTAAGCGCGGCATCCCCCATGTCTGCTAGTTCGCCGAGCCGGAAGCCCAGCAGGATGCCGTGTTTCACCCAGGCATGGACCATCCAGCGTCCATCGATCTTCTCTGCTGCGCGAATCTTGCCCTGAGTCAGCGCGTCACGGAATTCGAAAAATGCCGGACGCGCTTCTGGATTATGCTCGACCTCGCCCAACGCGGCCAGGCGTTCGATAGAAGTTTTCAGGGATTGCATGAGGTTGTTAAATGCACTTGCACTCGCTGCGAATCAGAACGCCAGTCATCCCATGTGCAGTCTCGCGCCCCTGGGCGAGCGTCGCGTAAGGCCCGTGCCAGCGCGCATGATTAGCGTCATGTCCGGCGGGACGCCCTTTGCCCTGGTTGCATTGTCCGCACGAGCCGCGATGCAGCACGATTTTATGCGGTCCCGCCACCCAGTTCTCATAAATATAAAATTCGCTTGCTTCCGGGCCTGGCACTGCAGGCTTCGCGATCAGCCCCACATCCATCGCAACCCTCTGTAGTTTCGATCGCATATCGCGGCGCATGGGCAGGAGTGGCAGACGGTAGTTCTCTTCAATCCTCCCCATCATCGCGAGCACCGCCTTAACCGGCAGGGGACTCGACTCGATGAAGTTCGCCTGCATCAATGGCAGGTATTTGCGATGGATGCTGCGTGCTGTGGCCCAGTCATTGGCCAGAGCGGCCCTCGTCATGGATGCCATCTCGTGCGGGATCTCATTCGAGGCCACCGACACAACTCCCACGCCCCCTAGCGCGATCACCGGCAACGTGACCGCATCGTCCCCGGAGAAAACCAGAAATGTTTCGGGCACGGAGTTTATGGCTTCGGCGATCTGCGTCATGTTGCCGCTGGCCTCCTTCACCCCCACGATGTTGGGGATCTCGGCGAGCCGCGCCAGAGTGGCGGGCTCAAGATTCGCTCCCGTGCGTCCGGGCACGTTGTAAAGGATGATGGACTTGTTCGCAACGGCCTCGGCAATGGCCTTGAAGTGACGGTACTGGCCCTCCTGCGTGGGTTTGTTGTAGTACGGGGATGCGGTGAGAATGGCGTCGACTCCCGGCCGCGCTGCAACTTCTTTGGCTTTCTCGACCGCATCCTGCGTGGAGTTCGACGTAGCTCCTGCCATGATTGGCACGCGCCCTGCCGCCACCTCGATCGTGATATCGATCACGCGTAGCCATTCGTGATGAGTGAGCGTCGGTGTCTCGCCGGTGGTGCCGCAGGGGACAAGAAAATCTATGCCAGACTCCACCTGCCACGCCACCAGGTTGCGCAGAGCGGCGTCATCGATCGAACCGTCCGGATAAAACGGAGTGACCAGCGCAGTACCACATCCACGAAGTTGCATGGTAATAAGATAACGCGAATGGGGGCGGAGGGAAAACTAGCAGCCGAACTATAGCTCCCGCCAGACCGCCTTGAAATCGTAGAAACCCTTTTTGCCTGCGACCCACTCCGCGGCGCGCACCGCACCATCGGCAAAGCCCTGGCGCGACTTAGCATCATGGCAAAGATAGATTCGGTCGGCAGGGGATTCCAGCACAACCTCGTGCATCCCCACAACTTCGCCTTCGCGAAAAGATGTAATTTCGAGTTCGTTCTGGCCTTGCCTGCTCGCTTCGCGGATTACGCGCTGAATCGCGATTGCCGTTCCCGACGGCGCATCTTTTTTATGAACGTGATGCCGCTCGAAGATCTGTCCAGAGTAGTCGTGACGCAACGCAGCAGCGGCGGCCCGCGCGACGTCAAGAAACAGATTTACTCCTACCGAAAAATTTGCCCCGTAAATGAATCCGGTACCCTGGTTCTCGACGAGCTGTTTTATGCGATCTATTTCTTCGTACCATCCTGTGGTCCCAACGACCATATCCTTGCCCGCTTTGATGCAAGCCTCGATATGTCCGACAATGCAGTGGGGAGCGGTGAAATCAATGACCACATCAATGTCGCGCAGCTTGTCCGCACCGAGCGCAGCTCCTCCAGTATTTTCGGCGGCCCCTGCGATCTGAACGCCATGTCCGCGCTGGCGCGCGACCTCCGCCACCAGCGATCCTGTCTTTCCTCGACCAAGCAGGAGGATGTTCATGATCAAAGTCTAACTGCAAAGCTCGCCAAGAACTGCGACGAAGGACGCGAAGAAGTTATGCAAACACTTCCGGATCCAGATCCTGAAAAAATGTTGTATGCAAACGCTTGATCACCTCCGGCACTTCGTCCTCTTCGATTACAAAGGTCAGGTTAATTTCCGAAGCGCCCTGCGAAATCATGCGAATCTTCTTGTCCGCCAACTCACCAAACACCAAAGCAGCCACGCCCGGTTTGTCACGTAAGCTCTCGCCCACAAGGCAGACGATGGCTTTGCGGCCTTCATACTTCACATCCGCCAGCTTGGCCAGATCGGCCGCGAGCGCGGGAATCGCCTGATTCGAATCCACAGTGAGCGAAACGCTGACCTCCGACGTCGAGACCACGTCAACCGCGACCTTGTGCCGGTCAAAGGCCTCGAAGATCGCACGCAGAAAGCCGTGGGCCAAAAGCATCCGCGGCGCAGCCACGTCCACAATCGTAATGCGCTTTTTCGCGGCGATCGCCTTGAAGATGTTTTTTATCTGCGGCGCCCGAGTGGTAATCTTTGTTCCTTCGCACGTGGGGTTCAGCGAGTTCAAAACGTAAACCGGAATGTTCTTCTGGATCGCCGGCAGCACGGTCGCGGGATGCAATACCTTGGCGCCAAAGTAGGCCAACTCGGCCGCCTCGTCGAAGCTGATCACTTTAATGCGCCTTGCCTCGGGACAAATACGGGGATCGGTGGTCAGAATCCCGTCAACGTCGGTCCAGATTTCAATTCGCTCCGCGCCCAATCCGGCACCCACGATCGCAGCGGAAAAATCCGAGCCGCCCCGTCCGATCGTTGTCGTTATTCCCGCGCGGCTTGCGCCCACAAAGCCGCCCATTACCGGGACCTTTCCCGCATCGAGCAGAGGTTTTACCTTGGTTTGCAGCCGTTCGTCAGTTTCCTCCTGCTGCGGGACGGCCTGCATGTAGCTGCTATCGGTGACCAGCACCTCGCGTGCATCCACAAACTCGCTGTTCAAGCCGTGTGCGGAAAATGCCGCTGCCACAATTTTGCTGGAAAGAAGTTCGCCGAAAGCAGCCACGTGGTCGGTGGTCCGCGGAGTCAATTCGCCGACTGCGGAAATCCCGCGCAGCAATTCGTCGAGCGCCTCAAAGTCGCTGCCCAGCTCCGAATGAAAGTCAGTAAATAGCGCCGTGCCCAGCAGTTCGCTCGCCGTATTGTAGTGGCGCTCCTGCAAAGAGCGGCAAAGCTTCAGCGCGGTCTTGCGTTCGCCGGCGCCCGCGGCTCGAGCCATCGTGAGCAGCGTGTCGGTGACTCTGGCCATGGCGCTGACCACGACTACCGGCCTCTGCGGCAGGCGTTCTCTTACAATCTCGGCCACGCGCTCGATCGCTCGAGCATCTTCCACGGAAGTGCCGCCGAATTTCATCACGATCATCGGCGTAACTTCCTGGCGGAATTGCTGGCGTGCAGCGCGGGGTTCATTCTGTGCATTCGAGCTATGGATTCGATCTATGAAGTTGCGAGGTAACCCTTCACCTTAAGCAGTTCGGCATTGAGCACGGCCGCGCCGGCCGCCCCGCGGATAGTGTTGTGAGACAGCACGGTGAACTTCCACTCCAGCACGGCGCACGGCCGCAATCGGCCAACGGCGGTCGTCATGCCCGCGCCCATGTCGACATCAAACCTTGGTTGCGGACGATCCGCCGCTTCCAAATAAACCACTGGACGCTCCGGCGCGCTGGGAAGTTTCAGCTCTTGCGGTTCGCTGCGGTAGCCGTTCCATGCGGCAATGATCTCTTCCCGCTTGGCCTTGGTCTTCAATCGCACCGAAATCGATTCCGTGTGACCGTCCTCCACAGCAACCCGGTTACACTGGGCGCTCATGGCAAACGCGGCGGGAATAATCTTCGCGCCGTTGAGCTGTCCGAGGAGTTTGAGGGTCTCCTCCTCCATTTTTTCTTCTTCATTGCGGATGTAGGGAATCACGTTGCCCAGGATGTCGAGCGACGCCACTCCCGGGTATCCCGCGCCGCTGACGGCTTGCATGGTGACGGCCATCACCGCTTCCAGTCCAAAATGTTTTTGCAATGGCGCCAATGCCAGCACCAACCCAATTGCCGAGCAGTTCGGATTGGTCACCACGTAACCGCCGGATTTCTTCCGCCAAGACTGGCCATCAATCAGTTTGATGTGTCCGGCATTTACTTCCGGGATGACCAGCGGCACGTCTGATTGCATGCGCAGAGCGCTGGAGTTCGAAACCACGGCGCAGCCCGCTTCGGCGAAGCGCGGCTCCATCTCGGCGGCTATGGCGGCATCGAGCGCCGCGAAGATGATCTTCGGCGCGCCCTCTGGTGTGGCCGGCGACACTTTCATCGCGGCCACCTTGGCGGGAATCTCGGTCTTCAATCGCCAGCGCGCGGCTTCCGCGTAAGGCTTGCCTTCAGAACGATCGGAAGCGGCCAGCCATGCCACTTCGAACCACGGATGGTGCTCGAGCATCTGGATAAACCTCTGCCCGACGACGCCGGTAGCGCCCAGAATTCCGACAGGGATCTTGCTGCTCATAGTTTGCAGGGCATAATAGAGACAATTGGAATTCTACAACAGCCGTACTCTGGCATATTTTCCGAAAGTAACCGGGTTTGCGCCGTCGAGCCTGAAACCCTCCGATACTGCAGCGTATTGCTTAACAGCCGATAGGGATCTTAGAGGATCACATGCCGGAGCTGCGCCAGAATTTCTTCACCAAGGAATGGGTCATCATCGCCACCGAGCGCGCCAAACGTCCAGAGGAATTGATCACGCACCGGCCCATGCAAAATGTGCCGGCGTTCCTGGAAAGCTGTCCATTTTGCGTCGGCAACGAGAGCAAGACGCCGCCCGAGGTGATGCGCTTCCCGCCGAACGTGACCGAACCTTGGGCGGTCCGAGTCATCCCCAACAAATTCGCTGCGCTATCCAGCTCCGCCCAGCCTACGCGCACCCGCCAGGACGTATGGCGACGCATCGAAGGTTTCGGGTTCCACGAAGTGATCATTGACAGTCCAGACCACTCCTGTTGCATGGCCATGTTGCCCAATATTCAAGTCGCCAATATCCTGCGCGTTTACAAAGACCGCTATAACTTGCTGAGTATGGACCGCCGGGTCAACCATGTCACTATCTTCAAAAACCATGGAGCGGATGCCGGTGCCAGCATGCAGCACCCTCACTCCCAACTGATCGCGACTCCCGTAATCCCCAGCCAGGTCCGTCATCGGCTCCACGAAGCGCTTCGCTATTACGACGACGATGGCAAATGCATGTTTTGTCACATGATGGAGCGGGAGATCGAAGATCAAACCCGCATCGTTCAAACGAGCGAACACTTCGTGGCCATGGAAGTTTTCGCTTCAGCCACTCCGTTCGCCACCCACATCTTCCCACTGCGTCACATGGCCAGTTTTGGGGACATCTCGGCCGCGGAGGTCGAAGATCTCGCCCGTGTTTTGCGCAACCTGCTGGCGAAACTCTATGTGGGACTCGAAAATCCGGACCTGAATTTTACCGTGCGCAGTAGCCCTTCCGATTACGCCAGTGCCCGGCATTTCCACTGGTATGTGAGTGTGATTCCCCGTCTGACCCGCGTTGCCGGATTCGAACTGGGTTCAGGGATGTTTATCAATACCGTCCTGCCCGAAGCGGCCGCGGAGTTTCTGCGTAACGTGACAGTTGAGAAAACGGCGGGAGCAGCCGGATGATCGCCCGCAGGGTTTCCCGCTACCGGCGAGCAAGAAACGGATGGCTTTACTTCTTAACTCCAACTTGCCCGCCGATCACGTACTCATCCAGCGGACCAAATTTGCGTTTTTCCGCATAGAGCCGCCAGCGCCGGAAGACAATGCGGAGACTCGCCATCACGGGGATCGAAAGAAAAATCCCCAGAATCCCCGCCACCTCGCCCCCCGCCATGACGCCAAAAATGGCCGCCAGAGGATGGAGTTCCATGCTGTGTCCCATGATGCGTGGCGAGGACACGTAATCCTGAATCAGCCGCCAGATGCCCAGGAAGATTATCAACCCCAGCCAGTGCGGGTAACCTGTCAACAACGCAACGCTTACGATCACCAGCGCGGCTACTAACGGGCCGACCACTGGAATGAATTCGAGCAAGCCTCCCAGCGTCCCCAGCACCAGGGCATAGGGCATTCGCATCGTGCCTAGAACCGCTGAGTACATTACCAGCGTCAGGGCGGCCAGGCTGAGTTGCGCCCGGATGAAATGGGCCAGCATCTGATTTAAGTCACTCAGCACACCCTGCAGGAGTTCGCGCTGGGGACGAGACTGCACGAGGTCAAGCAGAATCTGGCTGAACCCGCGCCCGTCTTTCAGAAAGAAAATTGACAACAGGGGGACGATTACCAGCAGCCACGCTTGCTTGGCCACATCCGCGACGTGGAGTCCGACGTCCTGCGCCAGTTTCGTGATTTCGTCACTGTGGCTGGCCAGGTAGTCCCGCGCCAAATCAACCAGGCGGGCGTTCCAGCCGTGCTGCTGCCCCAGTTGTTCGGCGATCTGCCCGGAACTCAAATGGGAGAGAGCTGGCAGTGTTTGGCCCAGGCGCGCGCTTTCCCGTCCGATCCGCGGCCCTGTAGAGGCGAAAAACAGGACAACAAGCCCCAGCAGCAATGCGTAGATCACTGCGATGGCGCGTCCGCGCCCGTGGAGCAGTTTCTCCAAGGACGACACCAAGGGGCTCATCAGGTAGGCAAAGAAGATGGCGAACAGGAAGGCTACTAAGGTTTGACGCGCGGCATAAAGAAAGCCTAACCCCAGCGCGAAAAGCAGCACCGTAATGATAACCCGGGCCGTACGACCATCTGCCAGAAGCAACTTGTGTCTCCAGTCAAAACCAAATCAAATTCCGAGAGCCACTGCAACATCGTTAATCTCGCACCACTTCCGTATTATCGTCCGCTATCAGCACGCGCATGAGCTTGAACTGATCTTTATCATCCACCCAAAGGCTCCAGGAGAAGTTTTCGCCCTTCAGGATCAGGCGCAACAACTCGCGCTCCGTTCCGCGAATCATGATCTTCTCTCGTCCCGCCAATTCCATCCGTACCCGCATCGACGTCCGGTCCTGGGGGACCAGCACGCCGAATTCCACCGCACCCTGCTGGCACTTTAGAGTACCGCTGTCCGTGTGACAGTTGGTTGCCAGGTACCGCCACGCCAACACTTCGCGATGAATGAAAAAGTTATTATCCAGAATGGCTGAGGTATTCGGCATCAGAAACGGCTGCTCCGCCGCCTTCGGGGAGGCCGCAGTTGTAATCTTTTCCAGCAGGAATTCATCTTTAGGCATCACTACCAGCGAACCGCTGCTGTCACTCCATTCGTAACGTACCAACTCCCCGCTTCCCATCATCTGGAGCTCCGATTTCTGCCCGGCCCCGCCCGAATTACTGGTTTCCTGTAAATGCGATTTGACGATGCTGACGCCGTTTTCCTGGCGCACGCTGAAGCTTTCAGTCACGACGCGCTGGCTCCTGACAAAAACGCCGAACGAGCCGGAATCGACCGTCTGCATGCCGGGCTTCGGATTATCCTTCTTGTCTTTATCTTTATCCTTATCTTTGGCGTAGCTTCCAACCGCGCAGGCCAGAACCAACACCATTCCCCATCGTACGTGCGCGATCAGCGTCACTTAGTTTTCTCCTTGCCTCGGTCGCTGTCGACCAGTGCCAAACCTTGAATCAACTCTCCCGCGATCTGCTCGATAGATTTCCCGTCTGTTTCCTGTCTGAAAGAGGCTCTCAAGTAATGCGGCCGCCGGGTTTCGTAGAGCCCGCCAAAGCCCTCCGAACTCCCCAGCAACGGGCGTTCCACACCTTGCCCTTCCCACTGCCGCTGGCACCGTCCCCAAAGTTCCTCGACACCCGCGTCCAGAAAAATGGTT
>Ga0210393_10001196_pt1 | contig 22056 bp, 24 predicted proteins | sample IncBWC27OmetaG_FD_160068 | JGI IMG/M metagenome (GOLD analysis project Ga0210393, IMG submission 160068) | Forest soil microbial communities from Barre Woods Harvard Forest LTER site, Petersham, Massachusetts, United States - Inc-BW-C-27-O ... | reverse complement strand
ACTCCAAAGCTGGGCCTGAGGTTGAGGTGAAGTTGAGCGTGACCCACGGGAGCGAAGTCCACTAGAACCACATTGCCGTAGGCTTGCTGCAGAGCCACTGCAGTATTCACCGCAGAAGTGGTTGCCCCAGCGCCTCCCTTAGCGCTCAGGAAAGTGAAGATGCGGGCTTTTCCCGCTCCCCCGCGCGTTCGGGTGCGGTTTGAACTGAATCGGGTCAGAGCTTCAAGAAGAGATTCCGAGCCAGTGCCGTCATCCAGATATTCTCCAGCCCCGGCACGCATACTAGCTACAATGGTTGTGGGCTGCTCCATGGTGCCGTTCGCGAAAATTGCCAGTTGGAGGGTATGGGCCTGGATGAGTTCGATCGCTCGAATGGCAGATTGCGGATTCTCGGGGGAGATATCGATGATAACGACTTCCGCGCGCAAATCCTGAATCTGGCGCAGGATGGAGTCAGTCGGTCCGCTGGGAAAGCCAACATTGCTGAACACGGCCTGAGCGAGACGCGTAGCCTCTACACGGCGCTGCAGTTCCGATAAATGTTCACGGTTTTCGGTCAGGAGGGCTACTGCAATCCCATGCATGGCGCGGTTCTCGCTGATTTCCCTTGGTGTTTGCATGTTAGAAAGAGAAAGTACTCCTCGCCAAGTGACCTAGGTAACGGGCTGCGAGCACATCCTCATACAACGGCCGGGGAGATGGGGGAGCCGCGATCCACAACGCAGAGAAACAAAGCGACAGGCGCACAGCAGGACTTATTCTCCCAACCGAATCCGCACTAGTGATACGCATTCTAAGCCAATCCGAGGAGACTGAACAAGGGCCGAGAAGGGAAAAATAAAAAATAACGGCTGCGAGGTCCAAGCTGGGAGTAAGGGGCGTTCTTATTCCCGAAGTCCTTGGGGGAATCTTTGAAGATGAAACAAGTAGTTAGTGGACGGCGGCCCGGGGGACGACAGGAACGGGTGTAATCGTCCGGTCGGTTTCGCCCGGATTATGCAGGGCTGAAATTCGGCGGAAATCGGCGCCACTGTCCTCGACCTCAGGAAGATATTCGTAGCCGTTCAAGCGGACTGCCACCCCGATCTTGGTCTCTGCCGATTTGGCCTCGCCTCCAGGGGCCCCGTTCCAATTCTTATCAACACCTTTTACGATTCTCAGAACACGGCCGCGGCAGCGAACACGCATGTTTTCGCCCAGAGTAATCTCCGAAGGCATCTTTAAAGTGAGCTCGATTTCGGCATTCTCGCTCAGCGTCATGTCGGTGAACAGAAACGCTCCGCGGGAACTGAGGTCTTGAGTAAATCCGAGTCCTTCGGCGGCGGTGGAAATGTCGCGCAAGCAGACCGGCAGGTTATATGCGAAGCGTTGCCCGATGCGCCGTTCAACGCCAACCGGGGGGATAGTCATCGTCGTGTCCCTTCCTTAGGGAAATCCACCGGGGGAGAGCAACTGCCACTGTAGCGCAGTCTGGCCGGTCTGGGAAGCCAAAAATTCGATGCGTGGAACGCATCGGGACTGCGCCCTGGGCATTGCCAAGGCTGCGCCCCACCTAATTTCCTTCGGCGGATTTAAGCCTAGTTTCTTCCAAATGGAATAATGGTAATGGTGTCCCCATAGACCTCTCCGCCTTGCGGATGGAACAGGCAATAAAGTTATATTGTCCAAAGAGTGGTTACCATCATCCAAAGGAGCCAAGGTGTCTGAGGCAAGAACTCCAATCGGGGAAGGCCAAGCGGTAAACGGAGGCGATGCGGTCTCCGGGCGAGGATCGCGCTGGCAGGTGGCGGGCCGGGCGTTGCGCCATCGCAACTTTCAACTCTTTTTCAGCGGACAACTAGTCTCTCTGATCGGTACGTGGATGCAGAGCGTGGCCCAGTCGTGGCTGGTGTACCGGCTGACCGGCTCGGCGCTGCTGCTAGGTTCGGTGGGATTCGCCAGCCAGATTCCGGTGTTTCTCTTTGCGCCGCTGGGAGGGATCACCGCCGACCGGGTCAATCGCCGCCACATCGTAATCGGTACGCAGGTTGCATCGATGCTTCTGGCGGCCATTCTTGCGACGCTTACCCTGTTTCATAAAGTTCAAGTCTGGCACGTGTTTGTTCTGGCGGCGTTGCTGGGAGTTGTGAATGCCTTCGATATTCCCGGCCGGCAATCGTTTCTCGTAGATATGGTCGGCAAAGAAGATCTGATGAATGCCATCGCTCTGAACTCTTCCATGTTCAACGGAGCGCGCGTGATTGGTCCGGCCATTGCAGGGATTCTGGTGGCGAAAATCGGCGAGGGCTGGTGCTTCTTTGCTAATGCGGTCAGCTACATTGCAGTCATCATTGGATTGCTGATGATGCGCGTGCACAGTCCGAAGCGGGCGCTGCAGGCGTCGCCATTCGAACACATGATGGAGGGCTTCCGCTTCGTGAACGAGACGGCGCCGATCCGCTCGCTGCTGCTGTTGTTGGGTGTGGTCAGTCTGGTGGGCATGCCTTACGTGGTGCTGATGCCGATTTTTGCCGATCAGATTTTGCACGGCGGGGCGAAAGGCTTGGGCATTCTGATGGGCGCGACGGGCGTGGGGGCGTTGTTAGGAGCGCTTACTCTGGCATTCCGCGAAGGCGTGAAAGGCCTTGGGCGCTTGGTGGCGTGGTGCTGCGGTGGATTTGGAACCAGTCTGGTGGTCTTTACCATTTCGCGCTCATTCTGGGTTTCGGTGTTTCTGCTGCTTCCGGTCGGCTATTTCATGATGCTGCAAATGGCTTGTTCCAACACGCTGATTCAGGTGATGGTGCCTGACGCGTTGCGGGGGCGCGTGATGGCTGTCTATTCGATGATGTTCATGGGGATGGCTCCGATTGGCGCACTGCTGGGTGGAGCTTTGGCGGAGCATCTGGGCGCACCGCTTACCGTGGCGATCGGCGGCCTGGCGTCGATTGGAGGCGCTTGCTGGTTTGGTTTGCAACTACCGAAGATTCGTGTCGAGGCGCGGCGCTTGATCGTGGCGCAGGCCGTGGCTGGCGGCGAGCCATCGGAAATGACGGCGCAGGCGGTGGAAGATTAGAGCTGCTACGGAAGTTCCAGATCCAGTGCGTAGATTTCGTCAGTGCTAAGATCGCGGGAGAACAGAGCGGAGCCGTCGGGGGTAGAGCCGCTCCAACCAAAAGCCGGGGCGACCGAGTATCGGACGATGCCCTTCAGATCGGCCACCAGTTCCGAATGAGTTTGACCGACCTTGATCCGGCGAAAAGTGGGATGGTCGGTGAAAGGACTGTCGTAGTAGAGATAGGTTCCATCGCGTGACCAGTTGAGAAAGCCGATCAGTTCATTGGCCCAGTCTGACCACTTCTGGGTTCTGAAGTCATAGAGCAGAAGCTTTGTGGACTGCGCGTTCAACGCTGCCAGGTACCGCCCATCTGGCGACCAGCGCGGGCTGAACAAACCCTCCGATCCGGGGATGAGAGCAACTTCGTGGGTGGCGAGGTCGATGCTACGGATGACGAGGGTGCCGGCGGAAGGGTCTTGCCCGACAAGGAGCTTTTTGCCGTCTGGGGACCAAATGGGGTCGGTCTGGGTCTGGTTTTCCGAAAGAACTTCGCGGGGCGACCCGCCCTGCGAGGGAATTATGAAAGTCTTCCAGGGTTGACCCGGTCGAAGATCCATATAGGCGATCTGCGTACCGTCGGGCGACCAACGGGGCAATCCGGCGGCGGCCGGCGGATAGGTCAGTTGAAGACGGTCGGTGCCGTCGGGGCGGATGCGCCAAAGCGTTTTGTCGGGATAGGTTACGTAGGTGATCCACTTGCCGTCTCGCGAGTAGTCCAGTTCGCCCGCCGAGATTCCAGACAGAAACGGCACGAATTGATGCGACCTGGAATCGTAAGTCACAAGCTCCGCTCGTCCTTGGGCGGCATCAACAAAAAGCTTCTTGCCGTCGGGGCTGGGAATCAGGTAGTCGAAGGACAACGGCCCGGCCGTCAACTGGACGGGTCGCGGCGAACGCCAGGGCGACCATCCGCTGGGCTCTCGTACAACCCAAACATTGCGCAGGGAATTGCCGGAATTGATGAAAAAGAAGTAGCGGCCATCCGCCGACCAGTGGCCGCCGTATGAATCATGCAGGCCATTTTCTCCAGGGAACAAAGCACGCAGCCCGGTACCGTCCGTTCGAACTTCCCACATGGAGTTTTCGGTTTTTAAAACAGAGAATCGAAGGCGTGATCCATCGGGAGAAAAACGAAGGAGCCACGGGGACCCTGAAACGGTGACCAACTTGTGTGGATCGGTGCCGTCTGCCTTTGCCAGGTAGAGATCGGAGCCGTGGGCGAAGGCCAGATGTTGCCCATCGGGCGACCACGTGCCACTTGCGTGGTTGGCGATCACCTCGGCCAAACGGCGAGGGGCGCCGGAAGGAAGCGGCAAACTCCACAAGGGCACTTCATCCTCGGTGGCCACCTGATTGGCCACCAGAAGGTGGGTGTAATCAGAGGAGATGTCGATGGCGGACGCATTGGCAAATGGAGTGACAATCGCCGAGATATCGCCGCCGCTGGTCGATACCTGAACTATGCGGTTGTTCGTGCCCTGCTCATCGATATACAGTCGGGAGCCATCGGTCGCTGCTCCGACCTTGGGAATGCCATCGCGGGTGATCTGGGTGGTGCTCAGAACGCGCGGTGGCGGAGGAGGCGAGCTCAGCCAGGCGAAGGCGCTTGCGAGAATAACGATCAACGAAACGACGACCGCGGGCCAGCGCCAGCGGGGCTTTCCGGTGGCTGCCGCGTTGGCAGTATCGATTCGGCCTGAAGTGGTATCGCGGCTCAGGCGCTTCAAGTCGGCGCGCATCTCGGCAGCGCTTTGGAACCGGACTTCCCGCTCTTTTTCGAGCGCCTTATGAATAATGCGCTCCATCTCCGCCGGAACCTGCGGGTTGTAGCGCAAGGCTGGCTCAGGTGCCTTGTTCAGGATGGCGTTGAAAATGGCGGCCGACGTGTCGCCCCGAAAGGGTAGTGTGCGCGTGACCATCTCGTACAGGACGACGCCGAAGGAGAACAGGTCGGTGCGGCCATCGAGCTCTTTGCCCAGCGCCTGCTCCGGAGACATATAGGCTATGGTACCCAGCGTGCTTCCGGGACTGGTGAGATGACCTTCACTCATGGTGCGGGATCCGTCTGATGCTGGGACAATAACTGCGCCGACCTTAGCCAGGCCGAAATCGAGAATCTTGGCGTGACCACGATCGGTCACAAAGAGGTTCGCGGGCTTGATGTCGCGATGCACGATGCCTTTGGCGTGCGCTGCGTCGAGGGCGTCGGCGATTTCGATTCCCAACGACAATACGGTCTCGATATCGAACGGGCGAGCTGCGATCTGGTGCTTTAGGGTTTGGCCCTCAAGGAACTCCATGACGATGAAAGGCTGGCCCTCGTCGTCACTGATTTCGTAGATGGTGCAGATATTGGGATGGTTCAACGCGGAGGCGGCCTGGGCTTCGCGCTGGAAACGGGCCAGGGCCTGAGGGTCGCAGGCGACGTCCTCGGGCAGAAACTTCAGAGCCACAAAGCGGTGCAGCTTTGTGTCTTCGGCTTTGTAAACCACACCCATGCCGCCGCCACCGAGTTTCTCGATGACGTGGTAGTGCGAGATGGTTCGTCCGATCATGGCGTACCTGATTACGATGATTCTGGGACGCCCCATGTTAGGGAGGCGGCGCGGGGAAGTCAAAAAGAGAGACTCGTGTGGCCCGCCCGCGGATACTAGCGATACGCTTCGGGCGGCAGGCCAGTGACGCGGATTCCGGCGTGGCCTTTATGGCGGATGTTCAGGCCGATCAGCAACGCAGTGATCTGTTCGAGGATGCGGGCGTTTTCCAATTTGCCTCCATCGATCGCGCGAACGCCGGGAAGCTTGGCGGCGAGCGCGCGCGTGAGTTGTGAGGCCTGAGGATCGTCGCTGCAAACGATAACGTCGCAGTCGAGAGATTCGTCGCCATTGAGAAGTTCAGCCGACAAATTGTGAAAGGCCGCGGCCACGCTCACTCCCTTGGGTACGAGTTCTGCGGCCTGCTGCGCGGCCGAGCCTTGCCAGACTCCAAGGGTGCGTGAAGCGCGTCCGCCCACTCCGGCGGCGAGCGCGACCGTGGCATCGATGAGGGCGCTGCCAGCGCGAATCGCAGGCTTGAGTTGCTTGAGGAGCGAGGCTTGGCCTTCGAAGGGAACAGTAAGCACCAGAAGATCCGCGGCGGCGCAGGCTGCGGAGTTTTCCAGACCGGAAACGTGAGCATGTTCGCCGGCGTTTTTCTTGATCTTTTCGGCCATCTCCTGCGCGCGTTGAGCATCGCGCGATCCTAGAATGATAGTTTCACCGGCGCGCGCCCAACGCAGGGCGAGACCCATGCCCGCGGGTCCGGTTCCACCGAGAATGGCGATGGGACGCGAGGCGTCGCTCATGCAAATTCTGGCTCCAGGGTTTCTTCGGCGGTAAATTCCTCAATCGGCAGCCTGATCTTGATCCGTGTGTAGGTTGTGTTGCGCTCGGCGGGAATGCGGCCCACTTCAAGAATCAGCGACTGGAAGTCTTCCGGGCTCGTGTACTGGCCCGCAGTGGCGCCGGCTTCGCGCGAAATATTCTCTTCCATCAGCGTGCCGCCATAGTCGTTAGCACCGGCGTGCAGACAGAGTTGCGAAAGACGACGATTCAATTTCACCCAGGAAACCTGAATGTTATTGATTGATCCGGCGAGCAGCAGACGCGACAGGGCGTGCACCTTGAGATGTTCCGCGAGGCTAGGGCCGGTTCGGGACAAGCCCTGTTGAAACAACAGCGTGTTCTGGTGAACGAAGCCGAGGGGAACAAATTCGGTGAAGCCTCCGGTCTCATCCTGAATTTTACGCAGGAGACACATCTGGCGAACCCAGTGCTCTGGGGTTTCGGTATGGCCGTACATCATAGTCGAAGTGGAGCGGATGCCGAGGCGATGCGCGGTGCGGATGACTTCGATCCACTGCGCGGTGGAAAGTTTATTGGCCGAAAGGATGTGGCGGACCTCGTCGTCAAGAATTTCGGCGGCGGTGCCGGGCAGGGTATCGAGGCCATTGTCGCGCAACATGGAAAGATAGTCGGCCAGCTTCATCCCGGTGAGTTCTACTCCGTAAACAATTTCCATCGGGGAGAAGGCATGGATATGCATTCCGGGAGTGGCCTTCTTCACCGCGCGCAAGATGTCGCGATAATAGAACGGAGGCAAGCCGTGAGGTAGTCCACCTTGTATGCAAACCTCTTTGGCTCCCAGCTGCCACGCTTCAATCGCCTTTTGCGCGACTTGCCCGGGATCGAGGAAATATGTGTCGGACTCGCGGGGCCCGCGGCTGAACGCGCAGAATTTGCACCCCACAAAACAAATGTTGGTGAAGTTGATGTTGCGATTCACGACGTAGGTGACAAGATTGCCGGAGAGTTCGGCGCGCAGCAGGTTGGCGGCGGCAAGCAGGCCGAGCAGGTCGTCGCCTTCGGCGTGGGCAAGTCCGTATGCCTCATCCAACGAAATCGCGTTACCGTTTTGAGCTTCCAGAATTCGCTCCAGGGGAGAGCGCAGGGCGGGTGGGAGAGCTGGAGCGACGTCGAACCAGTCGAGCGAAGGAAAGTTCTCCAGTTCCTGACGAGAAAGTTGGCGGGGCACAGGATCCTCCGTAGAGACGTAGCTTGCCCCGTCTTCTTGTCTGAAACCAGTAAGACGTTGCACGATCGCCCCTACAGTGTAGCGGAATTTTAGCGGAAGAGGTCGGATGCTGCAGGCCGGAGCAGGTCACGCGTGCGGCCGCGCGATGGTTGGTAGGGAAATCCGCGGATGATGCATGCTGGCGTGCGGTTGAGTTTTCCGCAGACCAGTCCGGCGGCGGCGGCGAGTTCGTCCGCCACGGCTTCCAGGCTGGCATGCAAAGTGTAGCCGTGCGGGTCGCGGCTTCCGCGATCGTCCCGCAGAGCTTTCATCCCAGCCACGCCAATGCAGAAGTCGACGAGACCTTCGCGCCAAGGACGGCCGAAGCTGTCGGTAATTAGAACGGGAATCGCGAGCTTGGTGCGCCTCTTGAGTTCGCGGTGAAGATCGCGAGCAGAACGGTCCGGATCTTCAGGCAAGAGTAGCGCGTGGCGGCCGCCATCGAGATTGGAGACATCCACCCCGCTGTTAGCGCAGATGAAACCATGCCGGGTTTCGGTGATGAGCACGCCGTTCTTGCGACGGATGACAGCGCGGCTCTCACGCAGGGCTAGTTCATTGACTCGCGCATCCAGCTTGTATCTCTTCGCCCATGCGATCGAATCTGCAGTGGGTTTAATCCTAGCGAGATCGACAATCCGGCCCTCCGCTTTGGAAATTATTTTGTGCTTGACGATGAGAATATCGCCGCGCGAGAGTGCAATCTTCTGTTGCCGCATCGCATCGAACAGTTTTTTCGCGAGGAAATCGCCGGCTTGAATATCGTCCGCGAGAGGGATTGGGATCAGACGAAGCTCATTGCGGAAATGGTTCGAGCCCTGTTTGCGCTTCCGATTCCCCGCTCTATTTTTGGCGATGTAAACAGGCTTGCTCACACGGCTCCTTTTGCGAACAAGCGTCCATCGAGCGCCCACTTACGGACCAGCGCTTGGGTTCGCGTATTTCCCGGATGAACGAGAAGCTGCTGAAGGTCTTCGGGATTGTCCACGTCGATACCGATATTGGGCAATTGCAACACTATGCAAGGTTTTCCCGTAGCCTGGGCAGCGGCGAGATGTGGCTTGAAACTGTCGTTCCCGAAGCGCAGGGGGAACAGATCCGCGGGGCGACGGAAGACGGCGTTGGTGCCACGTCCGTCCGCGGCGGGCGCCAGCACCGACCCCTCCACCGGAGCTTGCGCAAGAATCTGTTCGAGTTCGCTGGCCTGAATGAGAGGAACGTCCGCGGGAATAACGAGTGTGCTCCCGACACCGCGTTCCACGCAGAGACGCGTCGCCATCTCAATTGCGCCAGTCTCGCCTGGGTTTGTAGGATCGCCGATAATTTCAAAATCGAATTGCCGCGCGAGATCCATCGCGAAAGGATCGCTGGTCACGAGCGCGCAAGCTGGACGGCGCGACCAAGCGGCGAGGGCGGTCACAACGTCATGCAGCATGGCCTGCGCTAATTCGGTGCGTGCCGGCTGATCCAGCACGGCCGCGAGCCGCTGCTTGGCCGCCGACAGATTCTTCACCGGAATGAGAATCACGGCTGCTTTACGGTGGGGCGAATGATCGATTTGCCCGACACAGGCTCGCCAGAAAGGGGCTGCTCAGAAACCAGGTTGTCGGTTGTCGAGGAGAGGACAGTCCGGGCGAGCGCAGCCTTGTCTTCGGCGGTGCGCATAATGGTTTGCGAACACTGCACTCGCAGGCCATTTCCGCGTAGAGCCTCCGCGGCCCGGGCATCGCGAGTGTCGCAAATCAGCAGATCCAGAAAATCTTCATAAGCTTTGGCGATCCCGGCGATGGAGCAGGGCAATCCTTGCGCCGTCATCAAAATGCCTGCAGGTCCGGCAACGGCGGCATTTCCTACGATTGGGCTGATTGCCACTACTTTGCCTCGAGCGCGAACCAGCGCATCACGAATACCTGGGACAGAAAGTATCGGGCCGATGCTGGTGATGGGATTGCTGGGGGCGATGAGTACCAGGTCGGCGGATACGATGGATTCGATCACGCCGGGTGCCGCCTCGGCATCCGAAGCTCCCGCGAATCGCACTGAGTGCACCGGATCCTGATACCAGCGCTGAACAAAATATTCTTCGAAACTGAACTCGCCGGAAGGCGTATCCACGCGAGTTTCGACGCGCGAGTTGCTCATCGGCAGAATGCGGGCTTTCACTCCGAGCTTGTCGCAAATCGTCGCCGTAGCTTCGGAGAGCGTTTTTCCCTCCGCCAACAACCGCGAACGCAGCAGATGTACGGCCAGATCGCGATCGCCGGTGTGGAACCACGTCGGCTCGCCCAGTTGCCCCATGGCCTGCAGGCAAAGAAAAGTATCCCCTCTCACACCCCACCCGCGCTCGCGGCTGAGCAGCCCGGAGAGAACATAGGTGATGGAATCGATGTCCGGGGAGACGTAGAGTCCCCACCAGAGCAAGTCGTCACCGGTATTGACGACAAGTGTGATTTCTTCCGGCGGGATCACTTGCCGCAGACCGTCGACGAACTTTGCCCCGCCGGTGCCGCCGGTAAGCACACAAATCATGCGGCCCTCATTTCTCGGGCGAGACCCCTGTTGTCGCGGGCGCTTTCAAGTTTTTCTGCAAGCAATCCAGAGTTAGACATAGCGGGCTTTGATAGAACCGCTGACAAGAATTCAGGATAGACAGGCAAGCGCTGGCGGAGGTGGAATCCTTTGGCTTTCGTGCGCAGGCGCAGTTGCTCCAGATGGGGCCATGGTTTTTCAGGATTGATGTAGTCAGGCGTCAGCGGCGAAATCCCTCCCCAGTCGTTGATGCCGGCATTTAGTAACTCCTCATAATACGGCGCATTGAGGTTGGGAGGCGCTTGAATATTGAGGTTGGGCATTAGCAAGCGAGCTACCGCCACAGCGCGGAGCATCTCGCCCTGATCGGGCTCGGGGGCGTGAGCCATCGGAATCGAAGGCTTGGCCCGGAAATTCTGGACAATCACTTCCTGGATGTGGCCGTAGCGGTCGTGCAAGTCGCGAATAGCGATCAGCGTGTCGACCCGGTCTTCGGGAGTTTCGCCGATGCCGATCAGCAGGCCGGTGGTGAAGGGAACCTGTTGCTTTCCAGCGTCTTCGATAGTCCGCAGACGCTTCGCGGGAACCTTATCGGGAGCGTTATCATGAGCTGCACCGGGAGTGACTAGTCCGGAGTTGACAGTTTCCAGCATCAATCCCATGCTCGGTGAAACGGCGGACAGACGGGCAATCCATTCCGCGCTGAGCAGGCCGGGATTTGGGTGCGGCAACAAGCTCGTCTCGCGCAATACCAGTTCACACATGGCTTCGAGATAGTGGAGGATCGATTTGTAGCCGAGATGTCTGAGAGTGTGGCGCATTTCGGGGAATAGCAGCTCCGGCTTGTCGCCAAGACTGAACAGAGCCTCGGTACATCCCAGCTTTTCGCCGGCGCGAGCAACCGACAGCACCTCTTCGGGAGTCATGGTGTGGGCACCGGGATCGCCTGGGTCGCGCCGGAAAGTGCAGTACCCGCAATAATCGCGGCAGAGATTGGTCAGCGGCAGGAAAACCTTACGCGAGTATGTGATGACGCCAGGCTTGAAATTTTCTTTAGCGGCACGGGCGGCCGCGAGCAACGCCGGGAGATCGTCGTCGCTGCAGAGGATCAGGCGCAGGGCCAGATCGCGCGAGATCGGCGATCCGGGCCGCAGATCGGCCAGCTCCGCCGCACACGATGGACCGTGTATCGTACCAGGTGCGTGGATGGTAGTTTGAGTCACGGGATACGGTGCCGACGACGGCCTGATGCATCGAATCATACATGAGTCGGGATCAGCTCGCCCTGGTCCTGGCATGGTAAGGTAGGCAGTCGCGACGCAAGAATCCAGGTACGACATGAGCCTCGATCCCGCAGAATTTAGAAAGGCGATGGGGTCCTTTGCCACGGGTGTGACCATTATCACGGTTGACGTGGACGGCGAAGTTCATGGTATGACGGCTAATGCACTTGCTTCGGTGTCGCTCAACCCTCCACTGCTGCTGGTATGCGTCGACCAGGCCGCCCGGACTCATGCCCATCTGCACGCCAGAAAACGCTTCGGAGTCAATATTCTGGCGGATGGCCAGAGGCAAATTTCCGAATACTATGCCCGGCCGGTAGAGGAGCAGATCGAGAAGGAATCTGCAGCACGCTTTGACCGTACCCCGCTCGGAACTCCCGTATTGCACGGTGCGTTGAGCTATCTCGAATGCAGGCTGCAGTGGACGCACGATGCTGGCGATCACACCATCTTTATCGCGGAGGTGGAAGACGTCGTGGTCCGGTCGGGGGAGCCGCTATTGTTTTTCCGGAGCCAATACCGCCAGATCGGTGAAAGAGTGCCGGAATAACCACAAAAAAGCCCGGCATCTCTTGAGAGGCGATGCCGGGCTGGAGGGACTCGCAGACGTTCCAATATATTTCGCTCCAAACCGTATTTAGGACAAGGTAGGATGTCACGATCTGATTGTGACGGATGTCACAGCCAACGGCTGTGCACGCGAAGAGCGCCACTTTTTAGCTCATGCAACATCTAAGGACTGGTAGCACGGTAGCTGACATTTTATGTTTGGGGGGCTTAGGTTTATGGCAGAAAAAGTAGAAAAAGACGAAGCGGAGTGGAAAAAACAGCTCACTCCGGAGCAGTATCATGTGACGCGGGAGGCCGGAACCGAGCCAGCCTTTACCGGTAAGTACTGGAAAACCAAGGACGCTGGGACGTACCACTGTGTTTGCTGCGGAGAGCCGTTATTTGACTCCACCACGAAGTTCGATTCAGGTACGGGATGGCCAAGCTTCTTCAAACCCGCGTGCGACGGTAAGGTCGAAGAGCATAAAGATCGCAGTTACGGAATGGTCCGCACCGAAGCCCGTTGCGCCCGATGTGGTGCCCACCTGGGACATGTCTTTGAGGACGGTCCGGCACCTTCAGGGTTGCGGTATTGCATGAACTCGGCCTCCCTCGATTTGAAGCCCACGGAGAAAAAGTAAGACCTAATCGAACCGAGGGTCGGCTGCAAGCCGGCGCCGCCGACACCCTCAGATCTGCCGCTAGGGAGCGATTTCGAAGATTATGCCCATTTGAGAAGAGCCGCCTGCGCCCGTGGTTCCGAAAATACTTCCTGAAGAGTTAACCAATATTCCCGAGGGGGAAGCCCCGTCCGGATTGTTAGTGAAGTTGTGGACAATGTTTTCGGTCCAAGGGGCCGAGGTGCGCGGTGTAAGTTTGTAGATGGAGCCCCAGGAGTATGCGCCTCCGGCTTGCGCGGCCGCGTAGAGGTTTCCGGCGTGGTCGAAGACCACGGGGCCGACGGCCTGCCATCCATCCTCTTTCTGCAGCTCCCGGAGGAGGATCTCAGTCCATGAGCCGTCGACGTTTTTCTTAAGCTCATAGATGGCGCCACAACCGTCCGGGGGACAGAGATTGGTGTTGCCCCCAAAGTAAGTTGTGCCATAGAGATTGCCGGCGGAGTCGAAGACGGGAGTGGAGTTGGGAAGATCGCCGTCGGAGATGTGGAAGCTATGGATGATACGTTCAGTGTAGCTGCCGTCGCTGGTGCGAGCGAGAACGAACACGGCCCCTTTGCCATCGGTACCTCCCGCTTGAGTCACTCCGTAGAGATTTCCGGCGTGGTCGATGGCCAGGCCGCCGAAGGGCAAGTCTCCGTCAGGGCCGAGGAATTCACCGGGGAAGCTGTACAGGAGGGTTTCGGTCCATTGGCCGTCAGCGAAGCTGAGCCGGTAGACGGTGCCGCCGTTGTCGGGGCCCGAACTGGCGGTGCCACCGAATTGAGTGATTCCGTAAATGTCTCCGGTGGAAGCGAGGATGAGTTCGGAGGGATCGTATCCATCGGTCCCGCTGCCGAAACTGTGGAGCACGGTTTCGGTCCACGGACCACGGGTTGAAGGAGTTAACTTGAAGGCGGTGCCGGAGTTGAAGTCGCCGCCGAGCGAGGTGGTGCCGTAGATGTTACCGGCGGCGTCGAGTATGACTGAGGCGCCGGGGGTTGCGCCGTCCGGTCCACTGAAGCTGTAAAGAACGGATTCGGTCCAAGTACCGCCGGCGTGAGAAAGTTTGAAGACGCAACCATAGTTGTAGGCGCATCCATTAGCAGCCGTGCCGTAAAGGTTCCCCTTGGAGTCGGTGACGAGTGGGGCGGCGGGATTGGCTCCGGAGGCGCCCTGGAAGGTGAAGAGGATGCGCTCGCGGGTGTCGGCCGAAGCGCTGGTGAGGGAAGCCAGGATGACGAAGAAGGTAGCGAGGGCTTGAAATAGCGAGCGGGCAAGGCGGTACATGGGCATCCTCGACGTCTAAACGGGCGCAGTTCAGATTCTGTTCGCGAGGAAAAGGTTGGTGAAAGAACCAGAAGTATGTGCAATAGGGCAGTCAGCGCCCGGGATGAATCTTGAATGTGCCATACTTAATCCAACATCGAGTCGTAGTCGCAGCGTCTACTAATTGAATCTTTTCTTGGTTGAAATCGATGTCTGCTCGATCCCCAATCGCAACGCCCCAAGGTTATCCCAGCATGGACGAGGCGCGCCTCCCAAGTCTTTTCCTTAATGCCATCAAAGCGGCGGTCATAGGGACTGACCTGTCGGGGAAAGTGATCTATTGGAACCCCTTTGCGGAAGAGCTGTATGGGTGGTCGTCGAAAGAGGTGGTGGGGCGCAACATCATGGAAATCACCGTCAGTTCAGAAACTGAGGAGGAGGCCAGGAAGTATATGGCGTCCGTGCTCGAGGGGAATAGCTGGGCGGGAGAGTTCCAGGTGCGCTGCAAAGATGGGAAATATTTAGGTGCGTTCGTCACCCTGTCCCTGGTGAAGGGCGATGACGGAACGGCGTTGGGACTGGTAGGGATTAGCCAGGATGTATCGGAGTTGAAGGAGGCTGAAGGAGCTCTGCGGCGGAGTGAAGAACAATTTCAGGCATTCGCGAATTCGTTGCCGGAGTTGTGCTGGATGGCAAACAGCGATGGCCGGGTTTTCTGGCGAAACGACAGGTGGTACGAATACACGGGAACGACGCCGCAACAAATGGAAGGATTTGGGGGACAGTCGGTGCACGATGCGAAGCTGCTGCCGTCCATTCTGGAGCGTTGGAAATGGTCGACGGAAAGCGGAGAACCCTTTGAAATGGAGTTCCCGCTACGGGGCGCCGATGGCGTTTATCGCTGGTTTTTGACCCGCATCAGGCCGGTGCGTGATGAGGCAGGAAAGATTGCGCGCTGGTACGGCACGGCCACGGATATCGACGAGCAGAGACAGCTGCTGAAATCGTTGAGTGAGGCGCGGGACGAGTTGGAAAAGCGAGTGCAGGAGCGAACGGGGGAGCTGCACACAGCGACGGAGAGCTTGCGAGATTTATCAGCGCGGCTGCTGCGCATGCGCGACGACGAACAGAGACGTCTGGCGCGGGAACTGCATGACAGCGTCGGCCAATTGCTGGCAGCGATTGGGATGAACATTGCGGTAGTCGCGTCAGAGGCCGACCGGCTGACACCTGCGACGGCAAAGTGTGTGGAGGAAAATGCGGGACTGGTCGATGAAGTGAGCAGGGAAATTCGCACGATCTCGCATTTGCTGCATCCGCCGCTGCTGGATGAGGCGGGACTGGCGTCAGCGTTGCGTTGGTACGCGGAAGGGTTCGCAGCGCGGAGCCGGATCGAGGTGGAGCTTGAAGTACCTCCGAAGCTGGGGCGATTGCCGCACGACTCAGAAATTGCGCTGTTTCGGGTGGTGCAGGAATGTTTGACCAACATCCATCGACACTCCGGGAGCGCACTCGCGACGATCCGAATTAAGCCGCAGAAGGGCCGGATTATTCTCGAAGTGCAGGATCGGGGAAAGGGAATTACCAGTGAAAAATTGGGAAATTTATCTAAAGTAGGCCGGATCGGCGTGGGGTTTGGAGGAATGCGAGAGCGGCTGAGGCAATTGGGAGGGAGTCTGGAGATTCAGTCAGACGAAAACGGCACTTTGGTGAGGGCCGTTTTTCCCGTCGATCATGGGGCGACCAGCGATCGCTAGACGGCGAACGCTAAAACTAGAATGAGGATCGCTAGACGATTCTCAGGCTGCAGCAGATGCCCAATTAAAGTAGGTTTTCCCTTTGAGCAAGGCTTCCACGGCAGCGAATAGTGCACGCAAGTCGGATTTCCTGCAGAGTCCTTTGATTCCGGCTTTCCGGGCTTCTTGTTCAAGCTGGCGCGAGGGGTCAATCGTGACCATCAGAATGGGAGCGTCGGGGTGCAGTCGAGACAACTGGCGCCCGGCTTCCAGACCATCCATATCAGGCATTACGAAATCCATGACGGTGAGGCTGGGGCTGAGTTGGGACCAGGACTCGACGGCGCGGCGACCATCCTCAGCCTCACCGACGACTACCCAGTCGTCCTGCCTCTCGAGGGCGCTTCTCAACTGGGAGCGGATCATCGCATTGTCATCAACCAGAAATATGCGGACCACGTCGTCCTCCCTGAAAAGCGAGACTACGGAGGGAGCGGCCGCCGTGAGTTTCTCTAAAGCAAAAGTACTGCTACAGGGTAACGAAGGATATACAGCGGTAACCTGATGATGTGAAAAGATTTCCATGGTGGACAGTAGGGAAGAAAGCGAATTTAGTACGTACCCAAACTAACCGATCCAACGAATAAGTCTCGGGTAGTGCTTAACCACGGACGCTGATCCTCGAAAATGATAGGACTGCCCGCGACGAGATGGGATGCCCCATCGACATGGCAGGACGGAAGGTGGTGAAGATGAGCATCCTTTTCACCTGCGGGAGCAGTTCCTGCGAGTCCCCAGGATCGGAGAGGATTCTGTAATCTTCTACACGGCCATGAGAATCGACGTAGGCCTCGATCACCAGGGATTCGGCATTAATTGAACTTATCGTGCCGAATGCGCTTTGCTGCAATTCCGGCCCAGTGTTCAAGACCAGGGGTACATCCTGATTGTTAGCCTGCAACTGACCGGGAATAGCGAGGATGGCGGCGACCAGGCCGAAAATAAGAACGGCGCAGGCCAGTCCGGCGGTCGCTGGAACCATGAATGCGTTCAGCGTATTTTCCAGTCGAACGCGCAGCCCTTCGTAGGGGCGGCGAGCCTGAGCAGCTTCGCGGGAAATTGCCAGACGGAGATTGAGGCCGAGATCGGCGGGCGGATTAGGACGGCCAGCGCTGATCAGTAGTTGTTGACTCTGGCGCAGTAACAAGTATTCGCGCGCACATGCGGGGCAAACATCGAGATGCTGGCGCACGGCCTGCATCTGTGTGCCGGTGACCGCACCGTCGAGATAGGGCGACAACAGGCGATTCACACCAGCGCAGGTGAAGTTGGTGTTGCCTCTTGACATGTTAGTGGCCATCTCTTTCACGGCATCACCTCGACCCTTCTCCCCCCTCCAGAAACTTGGCGCCGCAAAGCGGAATGATCGTCTTGCTGTTCGAGCGGGGCCAGCCCAAGTTCACCCCCGACTTCGCGAACATACGGGGCCAGGCGCTGTTTCAGGGCATGGCGGCCGCGTGTCAGTCTTGATTTCACCGTCCCCAGCGAGATCTGAAGAATCTCCGCGATCTCTTCGTAGGACATGTCTTCGAGGTCGCGCAGGATTAGCGTTGTGCGGTAAGGCTCGGCTACTTTTCGCAGCTCCGTGTCCACGCGCTGCTGCACTTCACGATGAGCCACATTGTCGAAGGGCGAATCGTGGCGATCGGTGAGAGCGTTTTGCAGGGCTTCGCCGCCGTTCGCCACACCTTCCGATTCCGCAGGCTCGATCGAAGTCTCCTGTGCCTTATGGCGGAACCACCAGCGCTTGCGATTTGCCGCCTCATGCAGGGCGATGCGGTAAATCCAGGTCTTGAGGCTGGATTCGCCGTGAAAGTGCTTCATGCCGCGAAACACTTTCAGGAAAACATCCTGAGTGGTATCGGCGGCGTCGGCGGGATCACTGATCATGCGATAGACGAGGCCATACACTGGGCGCTGAAACTCTCCGATTAGCCAGGCGTAAGCCGCTTCTGAGCCGGCTTTGAGGTCCGCGACGATGGCGGCCTCTTCGGCCCGCGCTCCGATCGCGCTTGCTAAATCTCCCAAGGTGGTCGCTCCCGCCATGGTAGGCGTCCTCTGATTATAGATTTATCTATCCCACTTTGAACCGAAAAATTGTCGGCCCAACAGGTGACCTTGCAAGCGCTTAAAAAGATAGACTCCGGCGGGGGCTGGGAAGTTCCCGGGAGTAGACAACGGTAACCAAGGGTAGGTGACCAAAGATGACTGGCGAGGGTTCTGGCCCAAATGCCCGGCTAAGCAGTAGTAGCGCGAGCTTGGACGGCTGGGATCAGCTTTACGATGTCCCGCAGTGCGTCTAAAAGTTTTTCGGACCCTTTATCCAGTTCAAGGGCCGACTTTTCGAGGAACGCGACGGCGCCGTCCTGCTGCAGGCGGGCAGCATTTTTCTGGGACATTCCGGTCATTACAATAACGGGAATGAGCTTGGTCGAGGGATCCTGTTTCAGGGCCTTGAGCACGTCCGGGCCACTCATTTTTGGCAAAAGCATATCCAGCAGGATGAGGTCTGGCAATTTCTGGCGAGCTACGAGCAAGGCCTCGTCGCCGTCGACAGCGCTGGTGACTTCGTAGCCGGCGCGGGTCAACGCACGCTCCGTCGCCAATCTGAGAAACTTGCTGTCTTCGACGAGCAGAATTCTGATCATAATGGCAGTGGCTTCTACAACCTGGGAGGGCGTTGAGATCGTCTAATCAGCGCGCTCCATAATCACTATCGGCAGAATCTGACGGAGTACGAGTGGGCGGAGTTACATGAGATTTTTCTTAGACAATAAGCGGAGCGATCTGTTTTCCACCAAGTTTTATTTTGAGCCTGGAGCACGATTTCGGAAGCCGGCTACTACGGCTTTCGCCGTATTGTTTTAATTTCCGGCGGGTACTAATCTTGGAATTGGTTATTGAAGAGGGCACACAGACCCTCAAAGGGTGGTCATGGGTTGGCGTCAAGCGATTGACATTCAGACCCTCACGACCACCCTTTTTAATGTCCTAAACGCCATTCGGCAAAATTTGTACAAACCCTTAGTCGACCAAATGCGCGTCTTTGGAATCAAACTCCTGCGCTGGCTCTCTCGCGAGCATGCTTACCGGATCGCATGAGTATCGATAACCCCACTCTCAAGGAACTCAGCGATGAACTGGAACGGCTGATGCGGGAGCAAATGGAGAGTCTTCAAAGGCAAACCTTTCTGGGAATCAGCCAGGAGGAATTAATCCGCGAAAAGGACCGACTCAAGCAGATCCGGGAAGTATCGGCAGAGTTCTTACAGGTGCTGAGGAAGAATGCTTCGTGAAGAACGGCCGAAATCCATTTTGCGCAGGCATTTTTGGGTGAAGTAGCGGATCGAGAGTGACGGAAATCTTTGTCCTGAAAGGAACGTATGACGGAAAGACCAAGTGTGACTCTGCCTGGGGTCGTGGAAAAAGTGATTAAGCCAACGCAACGCGGTGAACCCGAGAAGGCGCAGATTGCAATCGAAGGGGCGGATGATCTGTACCGGGAAATCCGGATAGAAAATTCACTCAGCGACGAAAATGGTGAAGAAGTACGCTTGAAGAAAGGCGCCGAGGTTGACGTCAGGGTCGAGGCATCTTCGGAAGGGACGGTTTCGGACAACCGGAAGGCAGAAGATGGACAAGGAAGATGACAAGTCCCTGCTGACGATGCATCGTAACCCGGTAAAGGATGGACTAGTGCAGGAGCCTGAACAGTGGGCTTGGAGCAGCTGCCGCAGCTATGCCTATGAGGAGCCGGGCAAGGTGAAGATTAATCAGTGGCCAGCAGCGGTGATGAGGTTTTTCCCGGCAGCGTAGGCCAGCGACAGAGTTCCGCGCCGAAAAAGCTTTGAGGGAGGATCAGCGGCAAAATTCCAGCGGCTTGCTATTTGGAAGACCCACCCTTTGCAACAAGCGCAAAGGATGGGCCACCCGCCATCGCTGCGCCTGGTCTGGTAACGATAGCTCGACACTGCCATCGTCATCAGACCGCACGCACGCCGCTGGCTGAAGGCATACTCCCCGCGCACTTGCTCGACAGCCGCCTTCAGGGCTACGAGCTCCAGCCGTTTTTTCGGATCACCGACTGCAGCGCTTCTTTGTCCAGACTCAGGTCCGCCACCAGCTTTCGCAGCTTCGTGTTCTCATCCCGCAACTGCTTCGCTTCCTGCGCCTGGCTCACATCCATGCCCCCGTACTTCGCCTTCCAGGCATAGATCGTGTGCTTCGACACCCCTACTTCCCGCGCCACGTCTTCCGCCTTCCGACCCGCTTCCAACTGCTTCAGCGCACCAATCATCTGCGCTTCCGTGTGCCTGCTCTTCGACATACCCTCTTCCCCTTTCTTTCGCACAAATCATACTCACCTTTGTGCCAAAACAGGGGAGCAGGTCACAACAACATCGAAAGCGCACTTTAGCGCCGGGGCGGATGGATTTCGAGGATCCCCATTTTAATTGGCGGGCACTTCTCCGGTTAAAGAGTTCAAGAAGGCCAAAAGATCGTGACGCTCCTGGCCAGTCAGGAATTCGAGAGGGTGAATTTCTTTGTCGAGGTTTGGATGCGAACTGCCGCCGCCAACGTAGAAATCCATCACCTGCTTCAGGTCTCTCAGGCTCCCGTCATGCATGTAGGGCGCGGTTAACGCGATATTGCGCAGGGAGGGCGTCTTGAACTTGCCGCGATCGGCTTCGTCGTGGGTGACTGCATATCGTCCGGGATCGGAAATCTTGCCGGATTGCACGCCGACTCCAATGTCATGAAACTTGTTGTCCGTGAATAGAGCGTCCTTTTCTCCAACGAGATGGCAGACTGCGCAATTACCTTTGTCCTTGGAAGTGAAGACGATGAATCCTCGCTTCACGGAATCGCTCACCGCATTTTCGTCGTGGCCGTATTTCCAGCGGTCGAAGGGGGAGTTCCCGCTTACCAGAGTTCGCTCAAAGGCCGCGATGCTCTTCGCTACCATTTCGAAGGTGATCGGCCCTGGCCCCCATGCATTGGAGAACTCCCGGAGATAAGTCGCATTGGCATTAAGGCGCTTCTCGACTTCCGCAACTGTGTTCGCCATTTCGTCCGTACTCTCGATGGGCGACCGGACCTGCTCTTCCAGGCTCGACGCGCGGCCGTCCCAGAAGAGTGAGGTAAAGTACGCAGAGTTCGCCACGCTCGGAACGTTGCGGGCCGCGGTTTTACCTGCCCCGCCAACGGTCAGTGGCTTGTCGTCGGCGTAGGCGAATTGGGGTTTGTGGCAGGTGGCACATGAAATATTCTTTCGGCCAGAGAGGATGGGATCAAGAAACAGCCGGTACCCTAAGAGTGCGAATTCCTGCCCGTCCTGATGTTCTTCGGAGGGTGAAAACGTTGATGGTAGCCCAAGCGTGGCAAAATGCTGCGCCTCCGTCTGGATCGTAATGAAGAGTGCGGCTGCACTGAGGATTAATATTTGGTTTTTCACCGTTGTCCTGTACGAATATTTCCCTCAGCCCCAGGCCATCGGGTGGAGCATCAAAACGCTCAAAAGACACAAGCCCGCCGTAGCCCAGTTCAGCATTGAGTTCATTTCACTGAGCACTGCGTCGTCGGTTGGGTGAATACGGAGTAGTAGGCTCGTTTTCCAGCGGTGGAAACACATCCCAAGAAAGAAGATGCCCAATAAGATTGCCGCAATGACGCCATTACCGGCTCTTTGAACGTCGGACCTTGCATAATGCTTCGCGATGAATACAGCGTGTGCGAAGCTCAATCCTAGTACGAACATATTAGACATGAACGATAACGAGAAAACGCTCGTATAGGACGATTTCTTACGAAAATATGGTGAAGATCTACTCCGGATATTAAACATTCTTGACACCTCCTTCGCGTATCGCATGTCAAGTCCAAGGTAATCCTATTACGAATTTACCCGGGTTTTCCTCAAGACTGACGTTACGCCGAACATGCAGTCACTCTTGAGCTGAGGCACTAATGACCTGCCCCCTGCTTTCGTTCACGTAAGAATACGACAACTCTGTTCTACTCCATCTCCGGTTTGAGCCGGGATGGGGGAGCGCGAGGGGCAAGGGATGGCGTTTGAATCCCTTGCCTCTCGCTCAGCTGTATAGAAGCTTGCAGCCTGCGCCGCCGCAAACTCTTTCGGCGTGCGGTATCCCAAACTGCTGTGGGGACGCTCCTCGTTGTACTCGATCTTCCACGCCGCGATCTTCCGCCGTGCGTCGAACAGATTCTGGAACCAGCTCACCGTCAAGAACTCATCCCGCAGCCGT
>Ga0210393_10001195_pt1 | contig 22094 bp, 18 predicted proteins | sample IncBWC27OmetaG_FD_160068 | JGI IMG/M metagenome (GOLD analysis project Ga0210393, IMG submission 160068) | Forest soil microbial communities from Barre Woods Harvard Forest LTER site, Petersham, Massachusetts, United States - Inc-BW-C-27-O ... | reverse complement strand
ACACGATCAACACCAATGCGAAGTACTGGACGGCGTGGGCGGCTGGTAGCAAGCGCGACTCTGCCGAGGCGAGCTATCTCCGCGGCGGCATCAACCACTACGCCGACTGGCACAACTGCGGCGACTGGCACTACGTCGGGGACTCTGTTCCCGGTGGCGGGCCCGCGACGTACTCGTGGCAGTTCTTCACCGCGAACGCGCACGACTCCTCATGGTTCTTGAACCCCGAGATGGATAACGGCGTCGCGGTGCATGGCGTGGCGAACAAGTACGGATGGTACGATGGCAACGGGGTGTTGCACTGGTTCGCGAAGGACAGCGTCGTTGGCACGCCGGCCGTCGGTCTGGATTCGACCTTCACGGTGACGAACAACGCGTCGCACTCGTGGCTCGGCGCGAACTACCTGTCAGAGACGTCGCGACTCTCAGCCTATAGCGGCAGCAACACCACGGCGAACGCGTGGGCAGTGTGGATCGCGGTGATCACGCCGAACCGTGACCAGAATAACGCGAGCTCGCCGGACCCGGTCTGCTATCCCGGTGGCAATCCGCACCTGGTACAGACGGAGCGCGTTCGTTGGTGGGATTCGACCGGGGTCGCCCCGGGGTTGAATATGGGCTACGGTCACCGCGGCGGCACGGACACGACGTACACCTATGGCACCGGCGGCCCTGGCGTCATTATGCCGGTCAACTACGGCGTCGGTTCCTGGACGCTCTGGCCGAACACGCCGATCACCTATCCGACGAACTCGACGGGTACGCCGTCCTTGACCTGGAAGCAGCACCACGCGGACTGGCCGGTGCTGTTCCCGCTCGACTCGGTGTACAACCCGGCGTTTCAGGGTGTCGTCGCAGTCCACGGCACCACCGCGATCTCGGGCAACGTCGATGCACACGTGACCGTCTACACCGACGGCAGCATGGGCATTGTCGACAATCTTCGTCTGGTGACGGACGAGAGCGACACGCTGTGTAAGCACGGCATGGGTATCGTGGCCGGCAACGACATCTCAGGCCTCGACAACGCGATCAACGTGCCGCAGCACTGGTATCCGGGCGACGCGAACAGCTCGACCGGCACGAACTTCGTGACGCTTCGTTCGGGTTCATTCGGTGGCTCGCTGTACGTCGAGTCGACCGTGATGTCGCTCGGCTCGTGGGGCGCCGAAGGCTTGAACTCGGACACGAACTATGTCTCGAGCGTGCTGTGCCCGGCGTCGGATCCGCCGGACAACATCTACAAGCGCGGCTGCTTGTACGTGTTCGGCAGCATCATTCAGAACTTGCGCGAGACGGTGAACTCGGGTTCCGGCGGTGTGGCCGGGTACGGGTACGCCAAGCGCTATCAGTACGATATCTGCGCGGTGAAAAATCCGCTGCCGTACTTCCCGACGACGGGCCGGTTGGTGTTGAACAAGTACTACGAGCACGACCCCAACCACTTCAATGTCGCGGCTTTGTATAACGCGCTCGCCTTGCCGTAGGGATTTGTCAGGACGAATCACAGAGCCCGGGCAGCGATGCCCGGGCTCTGTGCATCCGGGGCTGCGCCCCGTCATATTGCCTTTGCGCGCATGTTGCGGATCGCTGTGCTGACGATCTCGGACGCCGGATCACGCGGCGAGCGCGAGGATACCTCGGGTAACGCAATCGCGGCCTGGGCCGCCTCGCGTGGCGCCGTCGTGGCCGCGCGGGCCATTGTGCCGGACGCGTCGGCCGCGATCGCGGCCCAACTCGTCGCCTGGTGTGACGCGGACACCTTTGACGTGGTGTTGACCACGGGGGGCACGGGATTGAGCCACACGGACGTGACGCCGGAAGCGACGCGCGCAGTCCTCGATCGCGAGGCGCCAGGGATCGCCGAGCGCATTCGGGGATTGAGCCTCGAGCGGTTCCCACGCGCGGCGCTGTCTCGCGGCTTGGCCGGGCTCAGGCGGCGAACGCTGATCGTGAACCTGCCCGGGTCACCGGGTGGAGTACGCGATGGTCTCGCGGCCCTGGACCCGATACTCGATCATGCCGTGGACATCATCCGCGGCCGGGCCACGGATCATTCATGAAGATCCTGCTGACGCTGACTGATGTCGAACCCGCGGTGCGCTTGAATGCGCAGCTCGAGCAGTCGGGCGTCGAGACCGAAGTCGTCTCGCCGCTCGACGACATTCGCTCGGGCATTCGCCGCTTCAAGCCGGACATATTGGTCTTGTCCGGCGCCTTGCTGGATCCGCAAAGCGTGTCGCTGGTCCGGGAACAGCTCTGGGATGGGACGCCGGTCGTGGGCCTCTCCGATGTGGGCGACCCCGAGATGGCCGAGCGGCTCCGGACCTTGGGCTACACCGAGATTTACGTCAAGCCGGTCGTGTACTCGGACGTCGTTGCCGGCCTGCGTCGCCTGGCCGACCGGCGTGCGCTGGCCGTCGCGACTGGCCTGTATGGCGATTCGCCGGGCATCCGCGAGGTGCTGGTCAAGGTCGAGCAGATGGCGCCGGTGTCGAGCACCGTCTTAATAGAAGGGGAGAGCGGCACGGGGAAGGAGCTGGTCGCTCGCGCGATGCATCAATTGAGCCCGCGCCGGGGGAAGCCATTCATCGCGGTGAATGTCGGTGCCTTGCCCGAGACGCTGGTCGAAAGTGAGCTCTTCGGACATGAGAAGGGCGCGTTCACCGGAGCGGCCGAGCGCCGCATCGGCCGGTTCGAGCTTGCCGATACTGGCACGCTTTTTCTGGACGAGGTGGGAGAGATCCCGCCCAGTACGCAGGTCAAGCTGTTGCGCGTGCTCGAGGAGCGCGAGCTGACGCGGGTCGGGGGCACGCAGCCGATCAAGGTCGACGTGCGGGTGATCGCGGCCACGAATCGGCCGCTGCGCGATGCGGTGGAGCAGGGGGCGTTTCGCCCCGATCTCTACTATCGGCTCAACGTGCTCGAGATCTACCTGCCGCCGCTGCGCGAGCGCAAGGAAGACATTCCGATCCTGGTGCGGCGGTTCATCCAGGAGTTCTCGGCGCAACACGATCGGCCATTCCACGGGATCTCATCGGACGCCATGCAGGTGTTGGTCGACTATCCGTGGCCGGGCAATGTGCGCGAGTTGCGGAATCTCGTCGAGAGCATGGTGGTGCTCTCGCCGGGACACGAGATCGGGCCGACCGATATTCCGAGACAATTTCGCGACGCGACCGCGCGCTTTCTTCCGGTGCCGGTGGGGCCGCTCCTTAGGGGGCGCGACGGCGTCGACGGGCGCGAGATGGAGTTCATCGTGCGGAGCCTCGTGGAGCTCAAGCTCCAGGTCGAGGAGTTGCGTCGTCGGATTGACGCTGAGCGTGCGTCGCCGGGGTGGGTGGGCGAACTGCAGCCGGTCGGCGGAGCGGGCGGGTTGCCGCCGGTGGGGCTGCCCGCAGGGATCGAGCCGCGCGATTCCGCGCCAGTGCCTAATATCGTGACAATCAGCCCCGGGATGACGATGGCGCAAATCGAGCGCGCGGCCATCGAGGCGGCATTGAAAGAAACACGTGGAAACCGAAGAAAGGCCGCCGAGATGTTGGGGATCGGCGAGCGTACGTTGTATCGCAAATTGCGAGAGTACCAGATTCCTGACACAGCGATGGTGCTTGATTAAAACGACTTACGTTCGCATATTCGATCGCGCTTTGAAGTAAGCACATCCGTTGGTTGTGGGACACTTCGACCTGCGGGGACGGCGATGTCGTTAGTCGTCCGCGTCACTTTTTCACCGGACACTCGGAACGCCGTTGCCAGGTCCAGCCAACTTGTCCTCTCAACTGTCGAGTTCGCCACTGTCGATTGCAGGCAGCGTGTTGCCGATTCGGCGTGCGGAGGAGTTGTTGGCGACGTTGCCTGGCGTCGTCTCGGCGAAGATCGTGGTTTCGGATGCGGGCACGGTCGACGAGATTCACGTGCTCACGACGTCGGAGTACACACCAAAGCAGACGGTGCGCAACATCGAGAGCGCGTTGATCGCGCATCTCGGGATGCGCGTCGATCATCGCAAGATTTCGGTCGCTTCGTCGAGCGAGCCGCCCAAGCCGCGCGAGACGCCGATCGATCCGGCATTAGTTCAAGCCGTCGCCGAGGATTTAACTCGGCGACGTTTGTATTTCGAGGACGTCGAGGTCCGTCGTTCCCGCTCACGCGGCGTGACCTGCCGCGTAACGCTGCGGAAGGGCGACTCGTCTTTTGTAGGAGAGGCCGAGGGCGCGGAATCGGAGCGTGCCCGTGTCGATCTCGCTGCTCGCGCGGCTATCAAGGCGATCAGCCAGGCCGAGCGCGGCGAGCGCACGCTCGCGTTGGACGGCGCCAAAGTGATTGACGCCTTCGACCGCGCGTTCGTCTTCGTCGGCGTGTCCGCCCGCGTGGGGCGCGAGAGTGCGCTCCTCACAGGCAGCTGTGAAATCAAGGAGAGCGCCGAGACGGCGAGTGTGCTCGCCGCGCTTGACGCCACGAATCGATGGATCGCGTACGGGCGGTAGCGATCGCACGGGGTGCGATGGCGAACGGGCGCGGTCTGTGATGGGTGCATGAGAGGTCGGTGGCACTGCTCGTTCGCACTGTTATGGGAGCGAGCATGAGACCCTTTTCCCTCTGCCAACCAGTCACGAAAGTAGATCAAAACTGAATCCCCCGTTCGCGGACGAGCGGAGCTGAGCGGGCTTACACCCGAAATCCGAGCGGAGCCTACCACGAAGCGCATGAGGCACAAGCCTGCATGCGACTACGACAGGGAGGTGACGCCGAGTGTTGAGTCTCCTGCTCAAGCTATTCGGAATGTGCGCGGTAACCATGGGTTGGGAGTAGTTCCGTGAACGGGGGTTCAACACCGCACAATGAAACGAACTCCGATCGTAGTCTTCACAGCTGCCAGCACTTTAGTCACCTGTGCCGTAATCTGGCTGCTGTATGAGCTAGCGCCCGTCTCGATGGCCGCGAATCCTGTGGTGCTCGGCGAAATCATGGCACTCGCCGCAATCGCTGTGATCATCGACCACACGCGTGTCAAGCTGCAGGGTGGGGCGAACATTACCATCTCCTCGATGGCGCTAGCTACTGCGGCGTTGCTGGTACCAGATTGGGGGACCGCATTAGCAGTTGCTGCATCCAGTACGGCAACCCAAGTCTTGGCGCGCAGACCAGCCGTTAAGGCAATCGTCAACGTAAATGCCACCACACTTGCTCTGGCGGTTGCCATAGCTGTTCATCGGCTTACTGGTGGCAGCTCATTGCTCCTATTCGCCAACAAGTCGCCGGTCACCGCACTCTACGCATTTTGGTGGAGGGTGCCGCTATTCGTCGTGCTCAGCTTTTTGATTTCGGCATTTGTCGTGGGGATTGCAATTGCATTGTCTACGAAGAGCAGTGTAGTTGATGTTTGGAAAGCAAACCTTCGCGAATCGCCCTCGGTAATGTTGATAACCACACCGGTACTCGCTCTTTGTGCCGGTTGCGCCGTTTATCTCGGTTTGCCAGGAGCGATTCTAGTTGCACTAATACCGATGGCTTCGATTCGGCGGCTTGTCGATCAGAATAAGCAACTGGGCGTGCGCCAGCTAGAACTCGAAAAACAGAAGGCTGCCCTCGAACGGACCCACAAAGAAGTACTGCAACTCATCGTGCTATCGATCGAAGCTCGCGACCCTTATACGTCGGGTCACTCGCAGCGTGTGCAGCACAATGCGATGATTTTTGCGCGCGGCCTCGGTTTCGATGACGTTCAGGTTCACAAGATTGGCGTGGCGGGCGTGCTTCATGACGTTGGCAAGATGGGCGCGCAGTATGCACCTATTCTTGCAAAGCCATCAAAGTTGACCGCAGAAGAGCGCGCAATCCTCGAGCGCCATCCGGTAGATGGAGCGAATTTGGTGGGAACAATCACTGAGCTCAGCGACATAGTTGATGTTGTGCGCCACCACCACGAGAATTGGGATGGAACTGGCTACCCTGACCGACTTCAGGGTGAGAGTATCCCCCTTCATGCGCGGATTATCCGAGTTATAGACACGATAGATGCGATGACGACCGTGCGTCCTTACCGAGCTGCACTCGGGGAGGCGGATGTGCGCTCAGAACTAATCAAGTACAGGGGAACGCAGTTCGACCCTGCGCTTGTTGATGCATTGTTGCAACCCCACGTCTGGGCCACGATCTTTCCGCCTGTCGCGCCGAATGTACTTGCGCGTGAATTCACTCCACGATTTGGGGTACGTCGACTAACCGCCGAGGCGCTCAAGATTAGCCGGGGTTAGCCCGGCTGCCTCGCTGTCATGCGCCGGTTGAACGAGTGGTCAGACCTTCTAAACCAGAAGATGCTCAGGTGTCAGCCCGAACAGGGCGGTTAAGTAATCAGGCGCCGCGTACCGCTCCCGTCGATGGTCGCGAAGGTATTCTACCAGGATGGTTCTCGCCCGAGCTTCTTGATTCTGGGCCAGCAGCGCTTTGCAAAGCGCGAAGGCGGCGAAGTCCTGATTTCCTAGCCCCTGCAGGCGTCTGAATTCGTGCTCAAGAGTCGATATTAGCTTTGTGGGCCGACGAACTCTGTCATGAGTAATCGCTAACAGTGTGGACACAGCCAGGAAGCCCTGTTTAATGCGGCCGCTAGACTGGCTGGTTTGACTTCGCCACTTTCTGAACGCCCGTGCGTTGCATATGCGCATGGCTTCTTTCTTGGTTCCAGCGATGAGGGCAATCATCGCCCTAAGCTGCGCGATATCTATCGCCCGATAGGGGAAACGACGCCGATCTTCGGCGCTAATAACGTGATCCAGTAGATCTCGCGCAGAGGTGAACTCTCCTTGCTCGATAAATGTTTCGCCAATCTGAGTGAGTGTGGCTAGTACATAACTGCGGCTTTGCATCCATTTAACCAGCTGCAAGGCTTCGTTCAAAGCAGCGCGTGCGTCGTCAAATCGACCGAGCAACCTCAACGTCATGGCGTGTCGTCTGAGACTCTGCGCGAGAAAGGTTGTGGATCCACTAAGACGCGCGTACGTAACCAAAGCATTGCCTGCTTGGGCACCCTTTTCGAGATCGCCGACATAGGTGTCGAACACCATAGACATAGTCAACCAGTCCACTGGTCGAACCATGACGTCGTCTGCGAGCGACAGAAGGCGGTCGTGGAAGTGCCTCAGTCGCACGGGGTCATGCAGATTGAACGCGCATATCATCGCGCAAATACCCGCCCTGATACGGATGTCAGGTGCCGCGGAATCGTCGGCAAGACACGTTGACGCCTCAATGAGGAGGGGTTCCACATCCTCGAGCGCGTACATCCGCGCTTCCAATACGTCAATTTGCCACTGAGCCCAAGCCGAGCTCCCGATGCGGAGGGATTTCCGCAGCCGGCTGACTTCCGCGGCCGCACGCGATACCCGCGCCAGATCCCCCACCGCTAGCAGCGCTGGGATGATCCTTTCCTGAACCAGCACGCGCTCGTGGTCACTCTGACACCATTCGACCGCATGCCGCCACATCGCAGTAGCTTCATGCGGAAGTCCGAGCTTGAGCAGCCGGTCGCTACACCGTCCGAGCATCGCGATCGCTTCGCGATGAAGCCCCGCCAACCGGTAATGATTCGCGCAATCCCAGAGCAGACTCGAATCGTGCGGCGGCTCGAGTTCCGACCGCAGCAAGTCTGCGATTTTTCCGTGAGCCCACTGGGCTGTCGTCGAAGTAAGCCGGGCGCAGACCAAATTGGCGAGCGTACTATGCATGCAATGCGCGACGCCGTGTTCCCAACGGATGAAGCCCTTGTGTTCCAGCCTGTCCATCCGACTGACGAGTTCCGCCTCCGGAAGCTCCAGTAGACGGACCAGTCTGCGAGTCGTCGTATGCTGCCCAAGCTTCGCGATCGCCTGAAGAACGAGTAGTTCGTCCTCCCCGAGGGCGTCAATGCGCTGGCGCAGCGCGGATTCTATCGATGGCGGTATGGGATGTCGATGTCCGCAATTTTCCCAGTACCGAGCCAACTCGTGTATCAATTGTGGAGAGCCACCCGCCATCTCGATATAGAGCGATTCCAGATCCGTGCTGAGCCCACCGTGGTGCGCTGAAGTCAGAAGGCGCAACAACTCGGCCGACTCCGTCCGGTCGAGCGGGTCGAGCGCGTGCGAGCGCAAGCCTCTATTGAGGGCCGTGAGCCGTGCCGCAGGCCCCGATAGATCGCGCGCCGTCATGAGCACAAGCAACGATCGAGAGTGGCTGGCCGCGACCAAGTCCGCGACAATCTCGATCGACTGTTCGTCAGCTTGATCAATATCATCGAGAACCACGAGCAGGCTGATCTCGTGAGTGACCGCCGCAATGAGGTCCAGTATCGAATGCTTGATCGCCGCATAGATAAACGACGGTGCGTCCTGGCCATTGTACGTGACAGGCATCTCGAGCGACTCGTCCGTCAGTCGTCTCAAGTACTGCAGGGAGCTTGGCGAGCACCCAATCGCGCCAGGAAGTCGTTGAATCGCCGACACGACTTTGGTCAGCGCCGATAACGGGCATCGGGCTTCACTCGGCAAACATTCTGCATGCACGACGCTCACGCCGTCGAGCGCTGCGGTGCGGCTAATCTCTTCAATGAGGCGAGTCTTGCCCAGTCCCGCGCCACCGCGAACGAGGTACCCGCCACCAGCACTTCGTCGCATCTGCCGAACCATTGTGGTGATTGCGGCAATCGCGGATTCGCGACCAATGAGAGGTGACTCAGCAGGCGTGAATCGATCAGAGATGCGTTGCCGCAAGAGCGCGCTCGGCAATCCGACGCTGGATGCATGCACCGCGAGATCCTTCTTATACCGCTCCAGCAGACGTACAGCCCCGACCTTATTGCCTCCCATCGCCTGAGCTTCCGCAAGGCCAAGCGTCGCTTCTTCGTTCAACGGATCGATTGCCAGACAACGAAGAGCCGCCGCCTCCACATCGAGCCAACGCCCATTTTGTCGCCGCACCCCGATCGAGGCCACAAGGGCGTTGCAAATCTGGAGATGTACCTGGTCCCGAAGCTCTTGGACCCAACGATCGAATGCATCAGATACGTTGGGAGAGTAGCCAGGCAAGAATTCTCTCAATAGCGGCCCGACGTCCTGTTGGCAACTCGCAATAGCGTCGCGGTAGTCGATTCTGACGTCCTCGGCCATTAACCCGATAGTCGCGTCATTCGTGACCAGCTGGATGCCGGCGCGCTTCAAGGCGTAGATCGTCTGACGCAGTCGATGCCGAGCATCGGCGTCAGGGATGTCTGGCCACAACAGTGATTGAAGTGTGGAGCGAGGAAGTAGCTTGCCCGCCTCTACGACAAGTCGTAGCGACGCCGCAAATAGCATGTGTGATCCCGGCTCGATTCTGTGCCCAGCGACTTCTACCGCGCAGTCACCCAGCGACCGCAGCGTTGCTACCATCCAATACTCCTCACCAGTGTCACGACAACCCTGTCGGTCACCGTCAGCGAAGTGTCAGAGTCGCGAACGGTGAAAATATCCACGCTTGAGCCCATGTTGGATCCCAAAGGTCACCGGAGCAGCCGTCTAAGCGTACACGGCATAAGTGAACACGGCTATTTGGCACCGTAACGATGATTGTCACGGCCGACGATGAAACGATGATAGCGCGTGTGACCGCACAAGCGGCGGTCGTGCGGCTAACGGTCGCTACGAATCTCGATCAGCCGCTCAACGCCGATCCCCTCGGCCTCGGCTTGAAAATTCACGAGGACGCGATGACGCATCACCGCGAGCGCGACCGCGCGCACATCGTCGATGTCCGGTATCGCGCGGCCATCCATCGCGGCGCGCGCCTTCGCCCCGAGCACCAGATATTGCGACGCGCGCGGCCCCGCGCCGTAGCTCACGTACTTCTTGACGTCAGCCGTGGCCTCGGCCGCGGCAGGCCGCGTGGAGCGCGCGAGACGAACGGCGTACTGGACGACCGTGGGCGGCGCCGGGAGGCGACGCACGAGGTGCTGCAGCTCGGCGAGCTGCGTGCCGCGTAAGACTGGAGTGATCGTGGTCGTGACGTCGCCGGTTGTCGTGGCGACGATCGCCTCCTCTTCATCCTTGGTCGGATAGTCGACGCGCAACTCGAACATGAAGCGGTCGAGCTGTGCCTCAGGCAACGGATAGGTGCCTTCCTGCTCGATCGGATTCTGCGTGGCCAACACGAAGAAAGGATTTGGCAGATTGCGCGTCTTCCCCGCCGTCGTCACCGCGTGCTCCTGCATCGCTTGCAGCAGCGCCGCCTGCGTCTTCGGCGGCGCGCGGTTGATCTCGTCCGCCAACACGACGTTGGCGAACACCGGCCCCTCGAGGAACGTGAACTCGCGATGCCGCGTCGCCGGATCCTCCTCCATCACCTCGGTCCCGGTGATATCGCTCGGCATGAGATCCGGCGTGAACTGCACGCGATTGAACGTGAGCTCGAGCGCCTGCGCGACGGTCTGCACCATCAATGTCTTGGCCAGCCCCGGCACGCCGACCAGCAATGCATGACCGCCCGCGAGCAACGCGGCGACGAGATTGTCGACGACCTCGCGCTGGCCGACGATGCGCCGGCCGATCTGCTCGACTAACGCTCGACGCCCGACCGCGAGCCGGTCGAGCAACTCGAGATCGCGATCATCGGGTTTCGAACGCGTGTCACGGGCAACCGCGGGAGGCGTGGCCATGGCACCAAAGATCGACCCGGGGGCCGACCTAAGGGAAGGGCGACGGCGCTACGGTAACGCGAAGACCGCTCGCGCGGTGCTCGGATAATTGGTGCTCGTCAGCGTGGCCACCGCGACGAGCGAGCCATGAATCGCCGGATGCTTCCACGTCGCATCGTACGACAGCGACTCGTGCGCATCGAGCGGCTTGTTGCGCAACGACTGCGTGAACATCTGCCCGGTACTCCAGCGCCACACCTCGCCGCCCGCCGCGTCGTAAACCACGACGTCGTACGTCTGACCACTCGGAAATGTCAACTCGACCTTCCGAGCCCCGGGATTCGTCACCGTCAGGTCGAACTTCACCTGGTCCCCATCCACCGCCACACCCAACGCCGACGTCAACGTGATCGGCACCTTCCGACTCGGCGCCACACGCGAAGACAAACGACCAGCCGACACGTTTGGTGTGACAGACCCCGTCGTCAACGAAGGCGCCGCCGTCAAATGCGTTCGGGTGACACCGATATACCCGATCGCACCAGCGACCAAAATGAACTGAACGAGGCGGGCGTTCATGAATGCAAGAAGCACAAGTGCGACGGAGGAAACAACATCAGAGAGGCGGGGTCAGCAGAAAATCACGAATATTTCGGAAGCGAACTTATCAACACTTGCAAAATCCGTCAAGACACATTACACGCCGTAAGTCATAACACAACGCATACTTGCCGTGCAACCCCGAAAGGTCTTCGGCATGCATTCGGCTGTAGAGGCCGGTTTGCTTGCGAAAGATTTCACAAGCCGGTACCTTCCTGCGCGCCATGGGGCAGGACGGCGCTTCCGAGAAGGGTGGCCGAGTGAAGGGAACGTCGCCGGCCGCGTTCGCCGGCGCGGGCTTCGAACTGGCCGGCTGCATCCTGCTGGGGCTGTTCGCTGGACAATGGGTCGACAAAAGGCTCGGCACCGCACCGTGGCTCCTGATCCTCGGCGTCTTCGCGGGCGCCGCGGCGGGTTTCTACAACATGTATCGCATCCTCACGACGGCTGAGCGACGCAGGAAGTCACACGACAACGTGAGGACGTCGCCACCATCACAACGATCATGAGCGTCGACATGACCGCGGGACGTCGCCAGAGTCCGATCGCGACGTCACTCGTCGTGCTCGCGCTCGGCGCCGTCGTCATCATGGCGCTCGCCGCGCTGATGGATGTGACGGCGTTTACATCGCCCGCCGCCCGCCGCGCCGTGCAAATCAGCGCGGCCATCGCCTACGCCACCCAGCTCGCGGGTTTCGCGATCCTCTCGCGCCTCAGACGATGGAACGTGATGGCTGCCTGGGGCCTCTCCGCGCTCTTGCGTTTTGCGGCACTCGCCGCGTACGCCCTCTCACTCAAAGCACTCGCGCTTCCAGCTGAACCCGCGCTGATCAGTTTAGTGACGTTCTTCTTCGTGACGACTCTCGCCGAACCATGGCTCCTTCGATCATAAAGTCTGTTCTGCTCGGCCTTCTGCTCGCCGCCCCCCTGCACGGTCAGGAGGCGCAGAACCAGAAGGTCGACATCATTACCCCCCACATCACCGACTCGCACGAGCTCGACGTCCCATGCCTCAAGCCTGGGCTCGTCTGTCGGATCGACCTCCCGCGCTGGCAGCCCGTTCATGTGGGCTCCGTCACACTCGACCTCTCGCCGACGAAGCATGTCGTCATGCTCATCGTCGCCGCGCTGCTGTGCACCCTGACCCTGCTGTCCGCGGCAGCCTGGCACCGGCGCCACCTGAACGACCCGGCCGCCCCCAGAGGATTCGCGGCCGGAATCGAGGCCATGGTCCTCTACCTTAGACAGACCGTCGTCCTCCCCAATGTCGGCCCCCATGGGGATGCCTACACGCCGTTTATCCTGACCATCTTCTTCTTCATTCTGTTCGCCAACCTGCTCGGGCTCATCCCATACGGCTCGACCGCGACCGGCAATATCTCCGTGACCGCGGCCCTCGCCCTGATCTCCTTCGTCGTGATCGAGATCTCCGGCATGATCGCGCTCGGCAAGAAATACTGGAGCACGATCTTCTATTGGAATCACGATCTGCCGATCCCGCTCCGGGTCCTGCTCTTCATTATCATGACGCCGATCGAGATTGTGTCCAAGCTCACCAAACCGTTCGCGCTCACGATCCGTCTCTTCGCCAACATGACGGCCGGTCACGTCGTCCTGCTCGTGCTCATTGGCCTGATCTTCACATTCCACAACATCTGGATCATCCCCGGCCCGGTGTTCCTGGGCGTGGCGATCTCGCTCCTCGAATTGTTCGTCGCTTTCCTGCAAGCGTTCGTGTTCGCGCTCCTGACCGCGGTGTTTATCGGCCAGATTCGACAAGCCGCCCACTGACGGCCGCTCCCGTCAGATGAGCGTCGTAGCCGGCCGGGTGGCCGGTGAAGCCCATTGAGGCCCGGGCCTTAGTTGTGGGCAGCCTCCTCGGTTGACGAGAAGGCGGAGCGGAGGGGTAGGATTACTTTCGTTTGGAGAACGTCATGTTCCACCACGTACTGCCGCTTCTGCTTCAGGCCGCCGGCTCGTTCTCGAAAGAGTACGAAGGCGCATGGGCCATGCTCGGCGCCGGCATCGGCGCTGGTCTGGCCGTCATCGGCGCCGGCATCGGCATCGGCCGCATCGGCGGTCAGGTCGCCGATGGAATGGCGCGCCAGCCCGAGCTCGCCGGCACCATTCAAACCGGTGGGTTGATCCTCGCGGCGCTGATCGAAGGCGTCGCCCTGTTCGCCGTGGTTATCGCATTCTTGATCCAAGGTCGCTTCTAAACAATAGAGGGTGAACGGGCCCGGGCCCGCTCACCTGTTTGGAGATCGCTCGTCATGCATGCTCTGATCCTTCTGCAACAGAGTCCCGAGACTGGCGGTGGGAACATCCTGACCCCGAACGGCGGGCTCATGGTGTGGACCATCGTCATCTTCCTGATCCTCCTCTTCGTCCTGTCGCGCTACGCCTTCAAGCCCATCACCGCCGCCGTCCAGGCGCGCGAGAAAGCGCTCGAAGACGCCATCGAAGGCGCCAAGCGCGATCGCGAGGAAGCCGCGAAGCTCCTCGACGAGCAACGACGTCATCTCGAGGCCTCGCGCGACGAGGGGCAGAAGATCGTCGCCGCCGCCCGCGCCGCCGCCGAGGAAGTCCGCTCGGACATGCTCGACGCGGCCCGTGCGCAGCAGCAAGAGATCCTCGAGCGGGCCAAGCAAGAGATCAGCCGGGAACGCGATGACGCCATCGCCGATCTCCGTCGCGAAGCCATCGACCTCGCGATCCTCGGCGCGAGCAAGGTCATCGAGAAGAACCTCGATGACAAATCGAACCGCGACTTGATCGAGAAGTTCCTGACGTCGCTCGACGCCAACTCGATCACCCGCTGATGCGCGCCGCGACCGTCCCCCGCAATTACGCCGAGACACTGCTGGCGCTCGCCATTCGCGCGCAGGATGCGTCGGGATGGGGAGCGATGATCACCGATGTCGCCAACGCCGTGCGGCGTGACCAGACGCTGCGGCGATTCCTGGAGTCGCCAAAGATCGCGCCGCGCCTCAAGAAACAGATTCTGGCCAAAGCCCTCGCCGATCGCGTCCCGCGCCTCTTCCTGCGCTACCTCGAGACGCTGATCGACAACCGACGGCAAACGCTGATTCCCCAGATCGCGGTTGCCTACACCGATCTCCTCGAAGAGCGCGAAGGCCGCGTGCACGCCGACGTCACCGTCGCGCGCACGGTCGATGCCGATAGCGAAGGGGCCATCGCGCGCAACCTGAGCCGCGCGCTGGGCAAGACTGTCGTGCCGCACGTCTCCGTCGATCCGGCGATCCTGGGCGGCCTCGTCGTCCGCGTCGGCGACACGGTCATCGACGGTTCCGTCCGCCGACGCCTCGCACTCCTCCGTCGCCGCCTGACCGCGGGCAGCGCCACGGTGGATCGAGCCTAACGCTTATCCCCGCTGACGACCCGGCGTCGCCGTAGCCGCCCTGCCTTCATTCTCGCGCTCGGCGCTATCGTCGCCGGGACGCCCGGCCGAGATCGTCTCGGAGCCCAGGCGACCACGCCACCATCGGGCGACACCGCCGGGTACTGGCAACAACACGTCGCCTACCACATCGTCGCGCGGCTCGACGAGAGCGCCGCGACGGTCCATGCGTCCGGCACGCTCGTGTACACGAACCACTCGCCAGATACGCTGCGCGAGTTGTTTTTTCATCAGTACCTGAATGCCTTCCGGCCCGGCTCCGCATGGAGCGCGGTCGATACGCGCGAAGGCCGCGTCCGATTCCAGAAGCTTTCGGATCCCGACTACGGGTATGAGCGCTTCGGTGCGCCGCCGACGGTCAACGGGATTGCTGTCGCGCCCGAGTATCCTGGCGCTCCGGATTCCACGGTGGCGCGCTTCGCGCTGCCACATCCACTGGCGCCGGGAGATTCATGTGTCGTTGCCCTGCGGTGGGATGCGAGGCCATCGACCGTACTGAGACGACAGGGGCGGCGGGGAAGAAGTTACGATTTTGCGCAATGGTTTCCGAAGGTCGCTGTCTATGATCGTCACGGGTGGGAAGCACCCGCGTTCACTCCCGCGGGAGAGCTCTATGGGGAATTCGGCACCTACGACGTCACCCTCATCCTCCGCACTGATCAAATAGTGGCGGCGACCGGCGTCGTCGTCGCCGGGGACCCTGGATGGACGCACCGTCCAACGTCGGGCGCCGGCGACGAGCCGGGATGGCGGGCGGTCAGGTTTCGTGCGAACAATGTGCACCACTTCGCCTGGACGACGTCACCCGATTACCGCTACGAAGGCGGCGACTACGTTACACCGGCGGGGACGGTCGCCGTGCACGTCCTGTATCGCCCGGGGGACGAAGCCACCTGGGGACGTGGCATCGCCGTCCGACGGACCGAGCAAGCGCTCGCATGGTTGGAGAGTGTCTACGGCCCGTACGCGTACCCGCAGCTCACGAACGTCCACCGCCTCGAAGGCGGCGGCACCGAATTCCCCATGATGATCATGGACGGCTCGGCCTCCCAAGGCCTGATCCTCCACGAGGCCGGACACCAATACACGTACGCGATCCTCGCCAATAACGAGTACGCCTCGGCGTGGATGGACGAAGGTCTCTCCGACTACCAGACCGGGTGGGCCGAGCGATTGACGCGCGCTGATCGGCATCAGGCTCCGCAGGGCCTTCAGATCCCGATCTCGCAGGAAGGCATCTATCCGCCACGCCCACGCGGATACCGCGCCCTCGCCGTCACGCCGTTGCCCGCCGAGCGTGAGGACATCCGACTGGACAGTCTCGACCTCGTGCACCGCGACCAGCCGATCGGCTGGTCCGCCAATCAGTTCAGCGAGTTCGGCATCTACAATGCCATGGTGTATGGTCGTGCTGTCCGAATGTATGGCGCGCTCCGGGACATCCTTGGCGAGACGGCGTGGCGCGAATTCCTCCACGGCTACTACGCGCGCTGGCGATTCAAGCACGTCGACGAGCTCGCGCTTCGCACCGAGGCCGAACGCGCCGCGGGCCGCGACTTGAGTTGGTTCTTCGACCAGTGGCTGCGCAAGGTAGGCCTCGTCGAGTACGCCCTCGGCGCCTGGACCGCCGCGCCGGATGGCGACGGGTGGACGAGCAACGTCATCGTGATGCGCCGCGGGCCGTATCTGCATCCGATGCCGGTTGGCATTCGAACAGCGGACGGGTGGATGTTCGGGCGATCCGAGCCGCTGCGCGATCCGGATACCGTGCACGTGCGAACCCGATTGAAGCCGCTGGAAGTTCGGCTCGACCCCGATCACTTGACGGAAGACTGGTGGCCATTCGACAACGGCGAGATTACCGTCCCGTGGTTCGACAGCCGAACGTCGCGCGTGACCTTCGACTGGCCGCTCCTCGACCAGTCGCGCGAAGAGCGCTTCGTGACCGCCATCCTCCCGTACGCATGGTACAGCGACCCCGGTCACCTGACGCCGGCGGTGCGCATGAGCCTCAACTATCAGGGATGGCTCGACCGACTCACGATCGGCCTGGCCGCCCCGACCGGGCCGAATGTGCCCGGGCGGTCGCACGTGCAAGGATGGTTCACGCTGAACGACCCCGCGGTCAGCGCCAAGGTCTCGCCCGAGATCAGCATCAGCGACTGGGACCTCGACGGGATCGACAAGTTCGTGCTCCAGCGCACGTGGAACGCGAGCCCGTTCGTCACCGCGAATGGACCACGGCGCACGATCGCCGTGGCGTTCACCTCGACCATCCCGTACGACTACGTGTTCGTCGATCCAACGCGCTGGGAGCGCCATTCGGTCCTCTCGCTCTCGGGCACGACCTCCATCCGCGGGCCAGCGCCGGATTCGGTGCGCGTGACGGCGTTCCTCGACGCCGGATTCGTCAGTGGGACCAACGCGACGCGAGGCTACGTTCGCGCGGATGCCACCGCGAAGCGCGTCTGGTCGACCCCGGATGGCGCCCGCGCCATCGGCATTCGGGGATTCGCGAGCTACGATGCCCGCGCGCCAATCGAGCGCGCGGTGTTCCTCGCGTCGACCGACCCGACCGAGACGTTTGCCGACGACTATCTGCGCCCAAAGGGCGCGCCGCTCGCCCGGGACGATGTGCACTTCACCCCGCTGGGCGGCGCGGGTTTGCGCGGCTACGACCCACGCCTGGCAGTGCCGGGCATCGTGGCCGTCAACGCCGAGGCCACGACGCGCCTCTTCTCGCTCGCCGATCGCCCCCGTGCGCTTGCCGCGTATCTGGGTGCGTTCGCCGATGCGGGGACGACGTTTCACGGCATGCCGATCGAGACGCCGGTGCTGGCCGCGATATTGCCGGCCGAGACGGGGCATGACATGGCCGCACACCTGCTCGCGGACGCGGGTGTCGGCATGGCCCTTCGGGGATATGTTTATGACCAGGATGTCGCGCTGCGCGTCGATATCCCGCTCCTCGTCGCGCAGCCGGTACTCGCTGCCGGACGATCCGGCGGATCGCAAGCCGCGGCGTGGCGATGGACCTTCTCGTTCAACGACCTATGGTGAGTGGCCGACATCCCATCCGCACCGTCCCCAAGCCCTGGGGCCATGAGACGATCTGGGCGCAGACCGACGTCTATGTGGGCAAGATCTTGCATATCAAAGCCGGACATGCGCTCTCGCTCCAATATCACAACCTGAAGGACGAGACGATTCACTTGCTCTCGGGCGAGATGATCTATCGCGTCAAGGTCGAGAACCAGCTGCTCGATGTCGGGCTCAAGGCCGGCGAGTCCTATCGCAATCTTCCGGGGACCATCCATCAGATGGAAGCGGTCACCGATTGCGACGTCCTCGAGGTCTCGACGCCGCATTTGGATGATGTCGTGAGGCTGGAGGATCGCTACGGCCGCAAGGGGACCTCGAATCCATGAAAGTCATCATCCCGCTCGCTGGCAAGGGCACGCGGCTCAGACCGCACACCTACGTCGTGCCGAAGCCGATGCTCAAGATCGCCGGCAAACCCGTGATGTCGTATATCATGGATGACCTGGCCCGACTCGGGAATATCGATGAGGTGATCTATATCACCGGCCACCTCAAGGATCGCGTCGAAGCCTACGCGCGCCAGCAATATCCGATGCACGCCTCGTTCATCGAGCAGACCGTACAGGATGGCACGGCCGGCGCCGTTGCCCTGGCGAAGTCGCACATCGACCAACCCGTCCTCATCGTGTTCGTCGATACCATCTTCGATGCCGACCTGTCGATCATCAACCGCTCGACCGACGACGGGATCATCTGGACGAAAGTCGTCGAGGATTATCAGCGGTTCGGTGTCGTCGTCACGGACAAGAACGAGTACATGACCCGCATCGTCGAGAAGCCGTCAGAGCCGATCTCCAAACGGGCCAATATCGGACTGTATTACATCAAGAATTGGCGCCTCATGTACGAGGGCATCGACTGGGTGCTGACCCAGCCGAAGAACAAGGGCGAGTACTATCTCACCGACGCGTTCCAGTACATGATCGACCACGGCGCCAAAATCAAAGTCATCGACGTCGCGGCGTGGTACGATGCCGGGAAGCTCGACACCCTGCTCGAAACGAACCGCGCGATGCTCGAGCGCGGCCACGCACGGCGGCCCACCGGCAACACCGACGGCTCGCGTATCATCGACCCGGTCTACATCGAGGACGGCGTCACGATCACGAACTCGACCGTTGGCCCCAACGTCTCGATCGGCGCCGGCACCGTGATCGACGGGTCAACCGTGCGCGACACGATCGTCGGCAACAAGGCGACGATCAAGACGTCACAGCTCAACGACTCATTGATTGGCGACGAGGCCGTGCTAATCGGTGCTCGCGGTGCGGTAAGTATCGGCGATCACGCCGAGGTGCGCCTTGAGAAGGGTTCGTAGACCCGGCAGGTCCGCGGGCGGAACGGCGTGCTTCGGAAGGAATTGCGCGGCGTCCTTCGCGTAGAAAAAGAGGAAGTAGGCCGGTGTCTCGATGGCGCGAACGATTCCGCTCCAGCGCGTGTGCCACGTGGTCTGCGGTCCGGTCAGGCGAATTTCCTCGTCCGTGAGCTCCATCGTGAAGTCGCCTTGATACATCGGATTCCGCCGGAAGGCGCGAGCCGCCAGCGCGGGCACCGCCCAGAGTAGGCCGATCCAGAGCGCGATGATGAAGACGTACGGCGCGAGATTCGCGATCGTCGCCAACAGGGGCCGATCAGTTTGAAGTAGGCCCCAGGCGATCACCGCGAGGAAGATCGCCACGCCGCCAATCGCGATTGGCCGCAGCCCGCCGAACATGAGGCCCATCCACAGCAAGATGATGAATGCATATGGGGCCACGTTCAGGTAGTACACGAAGGGAGAACGGCGATCGCCGGACACCAGCGGGAAGACGATGACCCCTACCAGCAGCGCCACGAACACGATGATGGTCGGACGCCGCCAAGGTTGCCGGGCGAGGATGAGACGTCGGATCGCGAAGTAGTCTTCGAACGTCTGCTGGAACGTGTAGCGCACCGCTAGACGAGGCCCGCGGCAGCGACGACGATCGTCAAGGCGCGGGCGAGACCGATGGTGCCCGAGGTGTTGTCGAACCACTCGCTCGGCGTGTGCGCGTCGCCGCCGCGCCCGCCGGCGCCGATGGCGATCGCGGGAACGCCCAGGCTGATCGGGACGTTGGCGTCCGTCGACGCGGTGGAGAGCTCCGGCTCGCGGCCGATGAGGCGCGTGGCGTCGACCGCCGAGAGAACCAACGGGTGGTCGGCGGGCACATCGCCACACGGACGATCGCCGATCAACTCGACCGCGCACGAGAGCGGCGGCGATCCGGTGGCGCGACGGGCATTCTCCTCGATCTCGGCAGCCCGCACGGCGAGGCGCACCTCGCGCTCGTAGCGGTCCAGCATTCGCACGGTCGTCGAGCGAAGGTCGACCTCGAGCCACGCCTCGTCGGCAATCGCGTTCACCGCGATCCCGCCGCCAACACGCCCGACGCTGAGCGTCGTCCTCGGTTCCCGCGGCACGATGATCGATGCCAACTTCGCGATCGCCGTCCCGGCCGCGTGCACCGGATTGACGACGCCGAACGCCGCCCAACTGTGTCCGCCTGGTCCGCGGTACACGATGCGATACCGTCGGGAACCGAGGCCGCGGTGCACGATACGCTCGTCACCCGCGCCATCGAGCGCGATCGCCGAAGCAACGTCCTCGCGCGAGCGGAAGAACGCCTTCGCGCCCCGCAAGTCGCCCGTCCCTTCTTCACCCGTCGTCGCCACGAAATCGATCGGTCGGTCCATCTTGAGCCGCACGCCATCGATCTCCTCGGCCAGCGCCAGCATCGCCGCCAGACCGCGCCCGTTGTCGCCAATGCCCGGCCCGAGCAGCAATTCACCGTCCTGTCGCACGCGGACGGCGGTGCCGCGAGGGAAGACCGTGTCGAGATGCGCGCAGACGGCGACGGCCGGAAGAGCCCGCACACCGCGCCGTCGGCCGATCACGTTGCCGGCTGCGTCGGACCGGATGTCCGACAGCCCGAGCGCCGTAAAGCGCCGGGCGATCCACGCCGCTCGACGCTGCTCCTCGCCAGTCGGCGCCGCGATCTCCGATACCGCGACCTGCACGCGGACGATCGCCGCGTCGCGCGCCGTCATCCGCCGGCGCGCGTCGCTCAGGAGCGCATGGGTCTCAGCAGTGGTCATCATCATGGCTCGTTCGCAACCCCGGCGCCGCAAGGTGACGGGCTCTTGACGAGCGGACGACGTTCGTCGGACGCTCGGCGAAATGTAGCTAAATTGTGCCTCATGGACGACGTGCTGTACGACTGGAATACCAATCACGGTGCCCCGGAGAGGTTCAATTGGGCCGGCGCCCGGGTCGAGATCCAGGACGAGACACTGCGCGACGGCGCCCAGAGCGTGTCGGTGGTCGTCCCCCGGCTCGACGACAAGAAAGCCCTGCTCCACCACGCCGCCGCGCTCGGCGTCCATTCGGTCGCCCTCGGCTTTCCCGCCATGGGGGAACGAGCCACGGCCCACGTGGTCGCGCTTGCTCGCGAAATCGCCGACGCGAGACTGCCGCTTGCCGCTACCTGCGCGGCTCGCACACTCCCCACCGATGTCCACGCGATCGCGGAGGCGTCGCAAGAATCGGGGCTCCCAATCGAGGTCGCGACGTTCATCGGGGCATCCCGCATCCGACAGGTGGTCGAGGGCTGGAACCTCGACGACATGTGCCGGCGCGTTGAAGCCTCCGTGGGTGCCGCGGTGAGAGCGGGTCATGACGTCATGTTCGTGACTGAGGACACCACGCGTGCGCATCCCGACGCCCTGCATGCGCTCTATGGCGCCGCGCTTCGCGCTGGCGCGCATCGCGTCTGCATCGCGGACACCGTCGGCTGCACCACACCCGACGGCGTGCGGCGACTGGTCGGCTGGGTTCGTGACATGGTCGGGGCCGTCGTGAGCGGGGCCGACGCGAGGGTCGATTGGCACGGGCACCGCGACCGCGGTCTGGGCCTCGCCAATTGCCTGGCGGCCATCGAGGCCGGAGCCGATCGAGTGCACGCGACGGCCTTAGGGCTAGGCGAACGCGTCGGCAACGTCGAGATGGAGCTCCTGCTGGTGAATCTTGCTATGCTCGGCGCCCACCGACACCCCATCGACTGCCTGAGCGAATATGCCCGACTCGCGTCCCGGGCGTTCGACGTCCCGATTCCGGCGAATCACCCGGTGATCGGCGCCGATGCGTTTGCGACCGCCGCCGGAACGCACGCCGCGGCGATACGCAAAGCGGGTGTCCTGCGTGATCGCCTCTACACGGCATTCCCCCCGGCTATGATCGGCCGAGAGCAAGAGGTCCGCATCTCACCTGTGTCGGGCGCGTCAAACGTCCGCTGGTGGCTCGAAGAG
>Ga0210393_10001189_pt1 | contig 22136 bp, 20 predicted proteins | sample IncBWC27OmetaG_FD_160068 | JGI IMG/M metagenome (GOLD analysis project Ga0210393, IMG submission 160068) | Forest soil microbial communities from Barre Woods Harvard Forest LTER site, Petersham, Massachusetts, United States - Inc-BW-C-27-O ... | reverse complement strand
GTCTGGGACGCAGGGTCGTAGTTACCGGCATCGGCCTGATCTGTGGCGTGGGCAACACCACCGGAGAAGTGTGGCAGGCCGTGCTCGCCGGCAAGAGCGGCGTGGCCCGAATCACACAATTCGATTCCAGCAACTTCGCCTGCCAGATCGCCGCCGAAGTGAAGAACTTCGATCCCCTGAACTTCATCGAAAAAAAAGAAGTGAAGAAGATGGGACGCTTCATCCATCTGGCGCTCGCTGCCGCGGATGAAGCGTTCAAAATGTCCGGCCTCAAGATCACGCCGGAGAACGACGAGCGGGTCGGCGTTCACATCGGTTCCGGCATCGGCGGATTCGACATCATCGAGCGCGAACACACAGCGCTCATGGAAGGAGGGCCGCGCAAAATTTCCCCGTTCTTTATTCCAGCGGCCATCGTGAATCTTGCCGCGGGCCACGTTTCCATGCGCTTCGGCGCCAAGGGCCCCAACGAGGCCACGGCCACGGCCTGCACCACCAGCGCTCATTCCATCGGAGACTCCTTTCGCATCATCCAGCACAATGATGCGGACGTGATGATCGCTGGCGGCTCCGAGGCCGCCATCACGGCCATGGGCGTCGGTGGATTCGCCGCCATGCGCGCTCTTTCCACCCGCAATGATGATCCAGAAAAGGCCAGCCGCCCCTGGGATAGGGACCGCGACGGATTTGTCATGGGCGAGGGTGCAGGAATTCTCGTGCTCGAGGAACTGGAATACGCCAAGAACCGTGGCGCAACCATCCTCGCCGAAGTTGCGGGCTACGGAATGTCCGGCGATGCTTATCACATGACGCAGCCTGCCCCTGAGCACGAAGGCGGCTTTCGCGTCATGCGCAACGCGGCGCGAGACGCTCGCATCAGCCCTGATAAGGTCGATTACGTCAACGCTCACGGGACGTCCACCCCCATCGGCGACACGCTCGAAGCTCATGCCATCCGCAACTTCTTTGGCGAGCGCAAGATTCCCGTCAGTTCTACCAAGTCGATGACCGGCCATCTGCTCGGAGGCGCCGGGGGCCTTGAAGCCGGCATCACCGTTCTCGCCCTGCGCGACCAGATCCTGCCTCCCACCATCAACCTGGTGAATCAGGATCCAGAAACCGACGCCATGGATTTCGTCCCCAACCACGCCCGCAAAGCCAACCTCGAATACGCTATGTCGAACTCTTTCGGCTTCGGTGGGACCAATGGTGCGCTGTTGTTCAGGCGCTGGTCGGAGTAGAGGCTCCCCCCGCATCTCATCAAATCCGCGGGCCAAGGCCGCCGATGTAATTGTGAGTTCTGTGTGCCCACGAACGTTGCGTCAAGCAAGTTTGCGTCTTTCTCGCTTTATCAGCCGCCCGAACCCTATGATTCTAGGTCAGTTCCCGGGTGATATGAAGTTGATCCGGCGGGCATTGACCGGTACTAGCTGGATGGCTGAGCCTGCAATCATGAAGACAATACATCTCCGAGTCGGCAGCACATTTGCTTCAGGTCTGGTCCTTGCTGTGTTGGCTGCCACAGCGCAGGAAGCACCGACTGCGGCTGCGGCAAAACAAGGCAACGCTGGGCGAGTGACAGTCGAGCGAGACAAAGAGAAGGAAGACCAGGTCGCAACAATGCTTGAGGGTATTTGGGCGGAGAAGCGGCTCCCGCAGTTGAGGAGGATCACACACCGCCGCGACCTTGAACAGGGAGTCTGCACAAGCGCCTTGAGTGGCGATCAGTCAAAACGATGGTCGAGCTTTTACACAACCCCCGAGCCGGGATTGATCAGCCCCGAACTAAAGAAGCTTGCATCGTCCAACCGAGTGGACCGAAATAAGAGGGCTTGGTATGCGAGGTACTCAGTCGCAGTCTGGCGGGTGAAGGACCCAAATGAAGGAGAAGTCGCGTATCGGGTGGGCGTGGAGTTCTATGGGACCGCCCTAGAGGAGTTCGTCGACTGCCACTTCACCGATGACGTTCACTATTGCGGCAATTGGAAGGAATCGATTGCACGTCCGTGCCGGGGTAAGTAAGCGCCCGACGCGCGCCGCTCGGGAGATGGTCAGAGTAGTGTTTTCGAAGAAATTCTGGGATGCCTCTGCTATTTCGGGTGCGGAATGATCGACAGTATAACGTACTCATCCCCGCGAATCACAAAATAGAATCGCCAACTACGATTCACACGAGCTTGCCAAATGTCGTTCGCCTCGTCGTACTTCTTCGCGCGCAGGGAAGGATGCCCAAGCCGGTTAAGCAGAAATCCGAGTTGCTTGGCAAACGCTCTGCGCACTTCGGGGCGCAGTACCGCATAGTCTTTGTCGGCACGCTCCGTGAAGCTGACTTTCACCTCCGATTCCTTAGGTTTTTGTTCCGTCTTCCCGCTCTGCGCTCAAGTGCAGAGACGGCTTCGGCCGCGGATTCATAGGGACCGTGAGTGCGACCCTTGTCAATGTCCTCAATCCCTTCGGCCAGATGCCGGTCAATGACTGTTTTCGGGGTAAATGTAATTTTGCCGTTTTCGAAAGACGCTTCCAATAGATCCCCAATGTCCAGATGCACCCGCTTGCGGATGCTCCGGGGGATGACGACCTGGAATTTGGTTTTTACCGTGACGAGTTCCATGAGAATTCCCTCGTTAGAGAGTCTAACACTTGATCTAGCCAACTATCCAACATGTAATAGGGGACTCGAAACAGACGGCAGTCCGTCCCCAAATTACGCCCGTAAAGCCTTTCCTGAGCGAAACGAAGGACCCATGCAATTTCCCGGCGCCTTCTTTGGCCTCGGGGCCTGACTGCCTCTGCCCGTCCCCGATCCAAGCTTGGCTGGAACTCGCTTGAGCGCTTCCCCTACGCTTTTTCCCCTCTTGCACCCACCAGTCCACCTCAGGTAATGGCCCTTTTGTACTCCCGCCCTAGCCCCTAGGTGTCTTTCTATCTGGTAGAACCCGCGCCACAATAAAACTTTCGTACTGGAAAACGGCGCCGATCCTATGGATAAAGCTTTCGGTACTGCCCTGGCACCCACTCCCGCAAAAAAGGGGACGGCCCGCGCCGCCCTCGTCGACCTCAAAGAGTCTTCCCGAGCCTTGCTGACTGAGTGTTTCCGTCAGTTCGGGATCGAATCGGTCCTCGTGTCCTCCGGCGCCGTCGAGCGCTTGCGCCTGGAAAAATTCGAAGCTTGTGTTCTCCACCTGAAGCCCGGCGCCGATGCCATGATGGAGGCCGCGCGCACCTCGCCCTCCAACAGCCGAATCGTTCTCTATGGCCTCGGTGGCAGTGCGCACGAAGCCATGCGCTACTCCAAGTACGGCATCAACGCCATGTTCCACGAGCCTCTAGAGCGTCCGGCGGCCCTTAAATTGGTTCGCGCCACCCACATGCTCGTGCTCCACGAATTCCGGCGCTACGCGCGCGTCCCCATCATGACTGAGGTTACGGTCGTCAGCCCTGACGGCCATCGTCTCAGCGCCTCCAGTATCGACATCAGCTCCGGCGGCATGTCATTAAAAAGCTCTGAGGATATGCCCTCAGGAACTCAGGTCGAAATCTCTTTCTCCCTGCTCACTTTGTCGCGCGTGACTATCCGCGCAGTTGTGACCTGGCGCAAGACTAAGTCGTTCGGCATCCGCTTTGATCCCGCCGACGACCGCCGGCAGAAAATCAAGCACTGGATCGACGCCTACCTGGAAAGCTAGGCCGAACCGGCATCGATCCCGCGCGTAAACCTCCTGCCTCAGTTCCGCATCCCATGCCCGCCACTTTCTGGCGGCTGAGTGATCCTGCCTCGCTCTCCACATTCGTCTCCGAAGGAGTGCCCACCTCGTGAAAATCAAAATGCCCTTGATGTTCGCGCTCATCTCATCACTAGTTCTGGCTTCCCATCCCGCAGTTCAAGCCCAGACTTACACCGAAAGCGTGCTTTACAGCTTCGGCGGCGGAGCTGGCGGGAGTGAGCCGTTATTTTCCGGCGTGGTCCGCGATGAAGCGGGAAACTTCTATGGCACTACTGTTTCAGGAGGTACTTACAACCTGGGAACCGTCTTCAAAGTGGACACGGCCGGCAATGAAACTGTCCTGCACAACTTCGGTGAAGGCTTCGATGGACGATCCCCTTCCGCCGGCTTGGTCTCCGATGGCGCCGGTCACTTCTTCGGAACTACCACCAACGGGGGCACTCGCAACTCCCAGTGTCATACAGGCTGCGGAGTTGTCTTCGAGATCGATGTCGACGGAAATATGAAAACGCTCCATCGATTTGGGGGACCAGATGGCGCGTCTCCTGTCGGAGGTTTGATCCGCGACTCTTCCGGGAATCTATACGGAACGACCGAGGCGGGCGGACGTTACCGCTCCGGCATCGTTTTCAAGCTGGACCGTACTGGCGCGGAGAGTGTGTTGTACAGCTTTGCCGGACCGCCGGATGGGGAAGACCCCGGAGCTGGCTTGGTCCGGGATGCGGTGGGCAATCTCTATGGCACAACGGCAGGGGGCGGAACCAACGGCGGAGGAACCGTTTTCGAGTTGGACGCATCCGGTCACGAGACCGTGCTTCACAGCTTCGGAGGAACCTCGGACGGCTCAGACCCAAGGGCTCCTCTGCTTCGGACTTCCAATGGAGATCTCTACGGAACAACTTTCTCGGGAGGCGCCGGAGTCGGAACGGTATTCAAAGCAGACGCTAGTGGCAATGAGAAGGTCTTGCACACCTTCGACGGCTCCAGCGGAGCATACCCTGAAGCGGCTTTGATCAGCGACTCCCAGGGAAACCTTTACGGCACGACGATCCAAGGCGGAACGGCGGGCATCAGCGGAGGAATCTTGTTCGAGATCAACGCACAAGGCGTGTTTTCTCCGGTCTACGCTTTCCCGGGAAAACCGTTCGGTGGAAATCCGGCTGGTCCCTTGATGATGGATTCAGAGGGCAATATCTATGGCACGACGGCATCGGGCGGCACATCCAACAACGGAACGGTGTTCGAACTCACACCCTAGTTTAGATTGAGATTCGCGTAACTTGCATGGCCAGATGCAGTTGCATCCGGATTTTCTTTCGTCTAGCGGATTGCCATTACAATAACTGCGTGACCGAAACCAGCACTCGCGAAGCGCCCGCCGCCGAAGCTGCCCCCGGTCCCAACCGCTTCACCCTTCGCCAGCGAATCGTCCTGCGCGTCATCATTTTTCTCGGATACTGGATCATTCGCGCGATCGGCCCCACCTTGCGTGTGTCTAGCTCGCGAGAAGAAGGTTCGCAACACACGCTAGGGGAGCGGCCGCTCATCACTTCCTTCTGGCACGCGTGCATTATTCCTTCGACGTACCTCTTTCGCAATTTCGGTGTCCGGGTGATGAGCAGCAACAGTTACGACGGCGAATACATGGGACGCATCATCCGCAAATTTGGATTCGTCGCCGTCAAAGGCTCCAGCAGCCGCAACGCCGTTCGCGCTCTGCTCGGCCTGCGCCGCGCCCTGCAGAGTGGCTGGACAGTCGCCTTCAGCCTCGACGGTCCCCGTGGCCCGCGCTACAAGGTCAAGCCTGGCCCGGTCTCCCTGGCACGATCTTCCGGCGTCCCTCTGAGCATGTTTCACATTGCCGTGGAGCGCGCCTGGGTCCTCAACACCTGGGACCGCCTCATCATTCCAAAGCCGTTTTCGCGAGTATTGCTGCGCTTCGGCAAGCTCATTCCCGTCCCGTCGGACGCCAGCGAAGAAGACCTGGAACGCTATCAACAGCAGTTGCAGGATTCACTTGACCGCGTCTGCGAATTCGCCGAGGAAAATATTCAAAAAGTAGGCACCCCCGAATTCCCCTACGGCGTTTGAGGATCATTTTGGGGAATGGAGAAGACGCGATGCAGAACACAATGACCGCAACTTACACCGCCAAGAAAATAAGCCCGATGCTGGCAGTCGCCGACATGGAAGAGACCCTGACCTTCTATCACGACGTGCTGGGATTCACGGCCATAATGAAGTCTCCGGAATATTCCATCATCGAGCGCGATGGCCAGACCATTCACCTTATGAAGGCTGCATCCGAAGAGGTCACGCGATGCGTCCGCGACCATACCGAAATCTATATCGAGGTTTCCGCCATCGATTCGCTATGGGAGCACGTGAAGACATTTAAGAATCGCTACCGCATCCGGGACTTATTCGACAGAGAATATGGCATGACCGAGTTTCACATCAGCGACCCCAGCAGTTGCTTGATTTTTGTTGGACAGCCGACGCACGAGAGAAAAAGGGTCTCGGAGACTTGAAGTCGAATTCTCGCGCCATTTGACTTACCGTCGATGCTGCCAGTACATTTCTCTGGCTGAGCTTTCCGTTCTTTGAAATGTCCTTCGGTTTGCGCGTCTTTGCCTTGTGGCGAAGACAGGGAAGCGGGTGCAATTCCCGCGCTGCCGCGCAACTGTAAGCGAGAAAATCGCAGCCGGTCACTGGGAGCGGTCCCGGGAAGGCCAACTGCAAAAATTCGGATGTTGGGCCGTTAGGCTCGACCATCCTGACTCGCCAAGCCAGGAGACCGGCGTAAACCGTCCACCTTAACCCCTTTCGCGTGAAAAGGAGGATGGTTATGCGCAGATTTTGCGCTTCGTTTTTTATTTTAGTTGCTCTCGCGGCAGCATCCGCTGCCGACCTCAAGGTCAAAGTCCTCGATCCTCAATCCGCCGCCGTTTCCGGTGCTCAGGTTTCCTTGTCAGCAAAAGGTTCAGACAAGCCTCCCAGAATCATCACTTCCTCGGCTGACGGCATCGCAGCATTCGGCGAGATTTCTTCTGGCCAGTATCGTATTCAAATCCTGGCGGCCGGCTTCGCTCCAGTCACCTCTGATTTCGACTCCGGCACGCGTTCCGACGTCATCACCATCCAGCTGCACCTCGCCGTCGCCTCCGAGACAGTAGTCGTCACTGCGACCAGAACACTCGCGCTCGCAGAAGAAACAGGCGCCAGCATTTCTACTCTGGAGAACAGTCAGCTCGAAACCATGAATCCCGTGTCCAGTGCGGACGCGGTCCGCTTCCTGCCCGGCGCCGTCGTCAACGACGCAGGCCAGCGCGGAGGCCTCTCCTCTCTGTTCGTGCGCGGCGGCGATTCCACCTACAACAAAGTGATCGTCGACGGCGTCACCATCAACGAGCCCGGCGGTACTTTCGACTTCGGCACGCTTCCTCTCACCGATGCCAACCGCTTGGAATTTCTTCGCGGCGCGCAAAGCACGCTCTACGGTTCCGACGCCATGACCAGCGTGGTCCAGGTCTTCTCCCGCACCGGCAGTACTCCCACTCCTGAGTTTCGCTTCGGCGCCGACGGCGGAAATTTCTCGACTGCCAACGGCTACGCATCCCTCGCAGGCGCTCGTGGCCGCTTCGATTACAACCTCTTTGGCGATCAATTCAATACCAATGGCTCCGGAATCAACGACGCTTATTCCGACTCGCTGCAAGGCACGAACCTGGGCGTCGCGCTGAACGACAAGGTTTCGCTGCGCCTGCACGTGCGCCACTCCAACAGCCACACCGGCATCCCGGGTGAATGGGATTTCAACAACGACCCCCTTCTGCCACTGGATCCCAGTGAATGGTCGCAGCTCAACAGTCTTTTAGGCGGGGCCGAACTCGCCGTAGCGGCGCCGTCCGGCTGGCAGCACCGTTTCTCAGCCTTCGACTATCTTTACCGCTATAACGAGCTGAATCTGAACGGAGATCCTGCCCGCGTGGACGACTTTCAATCTCACGAAGTCGACCGCATCAACCGGGTCGGATTTGAATATCAGGGAGACTATTCCGAACGCAGCTGGGCGCACTCCACGTTCGGCTACCGTATCGAAAACGAAAACGGATTCGTGGGCGACGTCAATTTTGGCCAGACCCACGGCCAGCGCCTGGATAGTGATCTCTATTTGCAACAGCAGCTTACGTTAGGCAGGCTGTCCGCGGTCGCAGGTGGGCGTTTCGTTCACAACAGCGCATACGGCAATACCGGCGTGCCGCGCGTCGCGCTGACTCTACTGGCATTCCACGGCGGGGAAATTCTGTCCGGAACGCGCCTGCGTTTCTCTTACGCCACCGGATTTAAAGAGCCTCGCCTCGAAGAAACCTTTGCCGGTGCGCCTTATTCTTTTCCCAATCCCGCACTGAAACCCGAGCGCGTTCGCGCTTTCGAAGCTGGTTTTCTGCAGGATTTCTTTCACGCGAAGTATGTCTTCACTGCCACTTATTTCAATAACCTGTTTCATAATCAGATCAACTACGAAGAAGTGGACCTGGTGAACTTCATCGGGCAGTACTTCAACGTGAACGAGGCGTTCGCCCAGGGCGTCGAAGTGGAACTGCAAGCCAAACTTCGCAGCCGCCTCTTGCTCAATGCCGCCTACACCTATACTTCCACCCAAATCCTAAACGATCCTGCTCCCATAGACTCGCAATATCTTCCGGGCCAGCCACTGTTACGCCGTCCCAAGCAATCTGGAACCACGTTGCTGTCTTATCTTGGCAGTCGCTGGGGGGCGAATTTAAGCGGGAGTGTCGTCGGTCGCCGTCCGGATGACGACTTCCTCGGCTTCAACATCAACCACGCCGCTGGCTATGTTCGAGCTGATCTTGGCGGATGGTATGCTATCCGTCCCCGCATCACCGCCTATGCCAATGTCGAGAACGTGCTTGACCGCCGGTACAACGAAGTGGTCGGATATCCGGCGCTCCCTATCAACTTTCGCGCCGGATTTCGTTTCCGCATTGGTGGCGAGTGAGTGATAGCCTGGAAATAGAAAGGGCACGATGTGAATCGTGCCCTTTCGCTACAAAATCGTTCGTTCCCCCACCGGCAAGACGTAGCAACCTACGTTTCTACAGTGTCAACTCACTTTCTCCGGCTCCCTCACCATCGTCATCGGCATTGAGGCGGTCATCTTGCCGCCAAAATATTTCGTCCGCGCCAGCAAAAGTTTCTCAACATCCACTCCGGTCAGGGGCTGCTGCCGTCCCAACAAGTGCGTGACCAGCGCAATCTGCGCGAAGTGTTCCACGGTCTCCATCTTCATGTAAGCGTGCTCCACCGTATCCCCGTAGGTCACCACGCCGTGATTCGACATCAGAATGGCATCGTAGTGAGGCACGTAGGGCTCCAGCGTCTTCGCCAGCTCTGACGTGCCCGGCGTACCGTATCGCGCCAACGGAATGCATCCCAGTCCCATCACCACCTCACACACCAGTGGTTCAGTCAGCGGCATACCTGCAGCCGCAAAGCCGGTCGCAGTAGGGGGATGTGCATGCACGATCGCCGTAATGTCTGGCCGGGTGCGGTAAATCAGCAGGTGCATCCCAATCTCGCTAGTTACATTCCGACGTCCCGACATTCGCGTGCCTTCCAGGTCCACGATCACCATATCCCCGGCTCGCATCGCTCCCTTGCTGATGCATGTAGGCGTCACCAAAATTCGCTCATCGTCCAGCCGGACCGACAAATTTCCGTCCATTGCCGCCACGAAGCCACGCTTGTGCAGCAGGCGCCCGTAGCGAACAATCTCTTCCCTGTATCTTCGTTCTGCGGACATGGAATATTCTCTCAGGGGGATTGACGAAAAGCGGCTAAACCTTCAACCTCCGCATAGTATCGCACCTTGCGCGCAACAGACAAACAAATTTACCAGAGATTTGACAGAATATCTTGGCCGCGCCCGCGTCCCGTACGCTACCTGCATCCCTCTTATAATCTGAACCTGTGCTGGTTTCCGACTTCCACTTCCACCTGCCCGACGATCTTATTGCTCAAGAACCACTCGCTGCCCGCGACGCTTCCCGCATGCTGCACGTGCACCGCGGTAATGGCCGATGGTCTGACCGCCTCTTCCGCGACTTCTCCGAACTATTACGGCCAGGGGACCTCGTCGTCTTTAACAACACCCGCGTCTTTCCGGCCCGGCTCTACGGCCGTCGCGAAGGGGCTCGCGCTCAAGCTGTGAGCCCGCAGAATCCTGCGGCTCGCGATTTCCTGCGTGGCCGCATCGAAGTCTTACTTACCCGCCAGCTTTCCGCGGAGCCCAACGATTGGGAGTGCCTGGTCCGGCCAGGCCGAAAGATCGGCCTCGGCGAACGCCTCTTCTTTCTTGGCGAGCGGGACGAACTCCAGGCCGAAGTTCTGACGCGCGCGGAATTCGGTGAGCGACACATCCGATTCCAGCCGGTCACGGATTTCTTCGCCACCCTCGACCGCATCGGCCACGTCCCACTTCCACCCTACATCCCACGGGCTGATTCTTCCCGCGACCGCGAGCGTTATCAAACCGTCTATGCCGTACAGCGCGGGTCAGTCGCCGCCCCCACCGCTGGCCTTCATTTCACCCCAGAAATTCTAGACCGAATCCGGCAGCGCGGAGTCGAGACCGTCGACCTAACCCTGCACGTAGGCCTCGGAACATTTCAGCCCATCCGCGTTGAGCGTGTCGAAGATCACAAACTCCACTCCGAGCCTTATTCCATCTCCGCAGACACTGCCGCCGCCATCAACCAGGCGCTGCAAAATAAACGGCGCGTCGTTGCCATCGGCACTACTACGGTTCGCACGCTCGAATATGCGATTCGAGCCGGCGCTGGAACTATCGTCGAGGGCACCGCCGCTGCTGACCTCTTCATCTATCCCGGCTTCGAATTCAAGGTAGTCAAGGCGATGCTCACAAATTTCCATTTGCCGCAATCCTCTTTGCTGATGCTGGTCAGCGGATTCGGCGGGAAAGAAAATATCTTAAGCGCATACCAGCACGCGGTCTCCGAAAAGTATCGCTTCTATTCGTACGGAGACTGCATGTTCATCGAATAGTCTGGGTACCCTCTGCCTCCTCTGCAAGCCTGCGTTATACTTTCCCCGGGAGCTCCCATGGCCACCGTAGTAAAGCAGGTTCCAATTCACGATTTCGTCGCGCAACTCCGCAAATTCTCCGAAACCGCCTTCGACCATACGGAACAAATCCGCAAGTTCCTCGAGGATACCCCGCTCAACCCCGAGTCGATCGAGCCCTATCTCCTTTGGGACCGCCAACACTACACTCGCAATCTGGTCGACAAGACGCCTCTCTATGAGTTGCTCGCCATCTGCTGGGAGGTTGGCCAGGCCAGCTCCGTCCACAACCATCGCGACCAGAATTGCTGGATGGCCGTCCCTGTCGGCCGTTTGCTCGTCGAAAATTTTCACGTCGTTTATCAAGACATCCCTGCCGGCAAATGCACCATTGAGTCCACCGAAACCATCGAGATGAATGCGGCGCATCCTTGCGCCGTCGATCCGCTGGAGCCCGTCCACCGTGTTTTTAATCCCCGCGAATTTAACCAGCGCGCCGTGAGCCTGCACGTTTATTCCCGTCCGTTTGACACTTGCGTCGTTTACTCCGCCGAGCAGGGTACCTGCGGAGAAATCCAACTGCACTACACCACGGAATACGGCAAGCCAGGCAAGTGACCTTAGGCATTTGCGCGCTTTTCTTCGGCTTGGGAAAATCTTGCTGAGCTTGGAAACGTCTGTCTGAGGTTTTAAGATGAGAGCAGCTTTGCTTTGGCTCGCAATCGTTGGCCTGGCAATCGTGGCCTTTGTGCATTATGGAAATCGTCTTCCCCAACTGAAGCGACTGGCGGGCTCTCAGTCATCGAAAGAAACAACTTCGACAGAGTCGAAAGATACCGCTCCAGCTGCGGCAGCCGTCCAGGGGTCCGGAAAGATCGTCAGCGTGGTCAGCCCGCTAGAACAGTGGATGGACGGCCGCAAGTCCGAAGAGCCTCCCGAGGACATTACTCCGCACAAGCCTTCAGCCAGCGACCTTATCGCCCCGTCGCCGGTTGGCACCGGCGGAGTTATTCTGCATAAGACGTTCTCGGTCGCGACCGCCGTAAATTTTCCTTTCGAAATTCCGGCTCACGCGGCGACCCCACAATTGCGCGGGCATTACCAATCTTTTACTCATCAGAGCGGAACTCAAGCCGCCGACAATAGCACCAACGTAGCCTTTCTTGTCATGAATGAGGAGCAATACGCCGACCTCGTCAGCCGCCGACCCGCAGATGCATTGTTTTCCGTGGACGCTTCTCACAATCAAGACATAAACTTCAGCCTTCCCGCTTCGCAGAATCAGCCTGCCAGGTTTTATCTCGTGTTTCGCAATAGTCCCGGCGAGGGCAAGAAGGTCGTGCAGGCAGATTTCACCGTCGAGTTCTAGCCTCAAAGAGACGGTTCATTGCACGTCTTCCGGCGCTGGCCCCGCCGCCCGCTGTAAACTATCTGCTTGCCTCCTCGAAAAAAATCTCCGGCAGCTCAATCCAGGGGCGAATCATCTCCCTTAGTCCCGGAGAGCACCTCCGCCAGACCACGCATCTTCCTGATCGACACCATGTCGTTTATCTTCCGCGCCTATCACGCCATGGCTCGGCAGCGCTCCATGTCCACCAAGTCAGGATTGCCCACCGCGGCGGTTTACGTCTTCGTTAACATGCTGCGTAAACTGCGTGACGATTTTTCTCCAGCCTATCTCGCAGCGGTCTTCGACGTCGCGGCCAAAACTTTCCGCGATACCCAGGCTGAAGCCATTACCACGGTTCGTAAGTTCGACATCAAGACTCAAACATTCACTGAGATCGAATACAAAGGCTACAAGGCCAATCGCGCCGCCATGCCCGAGGACCTCGCGCAGCAGATTCCTTACATTCGCCGCGCCCTCGAAGCCTACCGCATCCCGATTCTCGAACTCGCCGGCTTTGAAGCCGACGACGTGATCGGCACCCTCGCCCGCAAAGCGGCGGATGCTTCCTATTGCGTCTATGTCGTCTCCAGCGACAAAGACATGTTGCAGCTCGTCAACGACAATGTTCAGATCCTTAATCCTCCCAAAGATAATTTAATTTGCGACGCTGCCAAGGTCGAAGAAATTCTTGGCGTACCTCCCGAACGGGTTATCGATATCATGGCCCTCCGCGGCGATGCCATCGACAATATTCCCGGTGCGCCTGGTATCGGCGAAAAAGGTTCCGTCGAAATCATCAAACGATTTGGCAGCGTCGAGGAGGCGCTCGACCGCGCCGCCGAGGTGGAAAAGAAAACTTACCGCGAGTCTCTGCTCAACAACCGCGACATCATTCTTTTCAGCAAGAGCATGGCCACCATCGACACCAATGTGCCGGTGGAGTTCGAGGCGGAGGCGATGCGCGCCGGCGAGCCCGACCTTGCTCTCCTGCGCCAACTCTTCACCGAACTTGAATTCACTTCGTTGCTCAAGGAATTGCTGCCGGAAGTCCGGATCGCCGAAACTCATTACACCGATGCAGAAACTTCTGCAGACATGGATGGCATGGTCAGCGCGGTCACAGCGGAAGGTGCGCTCGCGGTCGCAGTAGAACACTCCGAACAACTTCCGGAGATCGAGGAAGAAGAACTCGTCGAAGAAGTCCCTCAGTCAGGAATGCTCGCCCTCACGGACGATTCATCCCTCGCGCCGTCACCGGTACCCGCCTCCCGCCGCGTTGCCATCTCGGCGGCCGCTGGCTCGGCGGCCATCGTCAAACTAGATTCCGGCGGCGCGGCCGCTAAACTTCGTTCCATCTTGACCAACGGGAAGACGCCGAAAACAATTCACGATTACAAAGCCGCGATTCACGCCCTCGATTCCCTTGGTATCAATCTGCAAGGCGTCCAGCACGATCCCATGCTGTACTCCTACCTCCTGGATCCCACCTACTCATCGCACCGCCTGCCGGATGTGGCTCTCCGCCGCTTCAATCTCAAACTCAGCGGCGATCTTGCGGAAGCCGCCGACATCACAGGCCGCCTGACGTCCGCTTTTCGCGAAGAAGTCAACCAGGCGGGGTTAACCAAACTCTACGAAGAAATCGATCTCCCTCTGGTCCCCGTCCTCGCACGCATGGAACAGGCCGGAGTGAAAATCGACACCGCGGCGCTGGCGCAAATGTCTACCGAGCTCGAACGCGAGATCGGCATCAAAGAAAAAGAAATCCACCAGATTGCCGGGGGCGAGTTCAACGTCGGCTCTCCCCGCCAACTCGGCGATGTACTCTTCAACAAACTGAATCTGGCGAAGCCCGTGAAGTATGGCAAAGGCCGCGTTATATCGACCGCCGTCGATGTTCTAGAAACTCTCGCCGAGGATCATCCCATCGCGCGCCTGGTTCTCGATTACCGCCAGCTCACAAAGCTAAAATCCACCTATGTCGATACTCTCCCTGCGCTCATAGACCCCTCCACTGGACGCCTGCACACCACATTCGGCCAAACCGGCACCGCCACTGGACGCCTTTCTTCCGCCAATCCCAATCTACAAAATATTCCTATCCGCACCGAACTCGGACGCGGGATTCGCGCCGCTTTCATCGCCGAGCCCGGACACGTTCTGCTCACCGCAGATTATTCGCAGATCGAACTGCGCCTGCTCGCGCACTTCTCGCGCGATCCACTTCTCGTTGAGGCCTACCGCCGCGGCGACGACATCCACACTCTCACCGCCTCCCAAGTCTTCGGAGTTCCGCCGCTCATGGTCACACCCGACCATCGCCGCGCAGCTAAAGTCGTCAACTTCGGAATCGTCTATGGCCTGTCACCATTCGGGCTCTCGCAAAATCTCGGCATCGAACCCGCCGAAGCCAAACAGTTCATCGCAAACTATTTCGAGAAGTACAGCGGCGTGCGCGCCTTCATCGACAAGACCCTCGAAGAAGCCCGGCGCGACCTGAAAGTGAAAACCCTCCACGGCCGCATCCGACCCATTCCAGACATCAACAGCAAGAATGCCAATCAGCGCGGCTTCGCCGAACGCACCGCCGTCAACACCCCGCTGCAAGGCACAGCCGCCGATTTGATCAAGGTGGCGATGATCCGCATCGACGCCGCGCTGCGCGAGCGCAATCTGAAATCCAGAATGACTCTGCAGGTTCACGACGAACTGGTCTTCGAAGTCCCTGAGGAAGAAGTGGACACCATGCAAACTCTAGTTCGCGAGCACATGGAGAAAGTCCATGCGTTAGCGGTGCCGTTGCTGGTGGAAATTGGTGTCGGCGCGAACTGGAGAGACTTGGATTAGGGGTTCGTGTGGATCGGACACTCCTGTCCGACAAAGGTGACCAGCATAAGTGTTCATGTGGGAGCAGCCGCCCCGGCTATCCTGTCGAGCAAAGCTCGATTGCGCTTTAAACACCGGTCTTATCTCCCCGCAACCCAGCCTACAGTCCCCGCTATCAAGATCAACCACGCAGAGTTCACTTTGAACCGAAAAATTGCAATGATGCTGACCGCCAGAATCGAAACCGTGATCCAGTCTGTAATCGATGACTTCCCCAGTTGCCAAGCCACAACCGCAATCAACGCCAGCGATCCCACGACCACTCCATCCAATACAGCTCCGGCACGCGGTGAGCGCCGGATCTTCGGAATCAACGGTCCGCTAACGGCGACAAAAACAAAACCCGGCAGGAAAATTCCGAGAGTCGCGAAGAACGCTCCCGGCAATCCTCCTACCAGGTACCCGATAAAAGTTGCCGTTGTGAACACCGGCCCCGGCGTGAACTGCCCCACGGCCACCGCATCGATCAGTTGTTTTTCCGTTAGCCAATGCAGATGATCGACAAACTCCGCCCGCAGGAATGCTAGCAACACATAGCCGCTTCCGAAGACGAGTGAGCCGATTTTCAGGAAGGACACGAACAAGCGTCCAAGGCTGACCGGAAGCGCTGAAGCAACCGCGAACACGGTCAGGCCGATTGGAGAAAATAACTTCGGTACGCCGATCCCGCAAAGCGCCACCGGAAGGCGTCTGCTTTTCCGCAGCCACCACACGATCCCGGAACTGGCGCCCGCGAACACCAACACCAGCAGCGGACTCCCTCCCACGAAGTTCAGAACCGCCGATGCGACCCCGATCAGGATCAGCACCCGAGTCTTCGCCACCGTTCTTCCCAAGTTCCACAGCGCTTGAAGAATGATCGCAATCACCACCGGCTTGACCGTTCGCAGTATTCCTTCCGCCTGCGGCAGCGAACCAAAGCGAACGTACGCGGCGGCTATTAGCGAAACCAAGATTGCGGCAGGAATAATGAAACAGGAGCCTGCGACAACCAGGCCAGCCCATCCGCGCAGCGAATGGCCAATAAAAATGCCTACTTCGGTCGAGCTCGGCCCAGGAATCAAGCTGGCCGCGGCCACACGATCAAGAAAGCCTTCCTCGGTAATCCAGCGGCGTTTGCGGACAAACTCATCTTCCATCATCGCGATGTGCGCGTCCGGACCGCCGAACGCGATCACACCCAACTTTGAAAAAACGAACGCCAACTCTGATAGCGAGACTGTTTTTTTGCCTCGCGAGCCGGTGCCAGGCGAGCCACTCAAGTGTCTTGTCTCTCTGTGCCTGCCACGCCTCTCTTCACGCTCCCAGTGCCTTCTGAATTTCCCCTGCGATCCCGGCCGTCAGCGTTCGCATCTTCTCTTCCGACTCCGCTTCCACCATCACTCGCGCCAATGCCTCCGTGCCCGAGTATCGCACCACAACCCGCCCGTTCCCATCGAGCTCGCGCTCCGCATTCTCGATGGCTCGCTGCACCTCCGGCACCTGCGCAAACGGAATCTTCTCGCGCACGCGCACGTTCTGAATCTTCTGAGGAAATACTTTCAGGTCGCTCACCAACTCCGTCAGCGATCGCCCGCTGCGCGCGATCACATCCATCACCCGCAATGCGGTCAGCAGACCATCGCCGGTCGTCGCGTCGCCATCGCGGAAAATAATGTGCCCCGATTGCTCCCCGCCCAGAGTCGCGCCCGTCTTCAGCATCTCTTCCAGAACATATTTGTCGCCGACATTCGCCCGCAACATGCGGATGCCTGATTTATTCAACGCGATCTCGACTCCCATATTCGACATTGTTGTGGCTACCACTGTGGACTTGGCCAATTTCCCCCGCGCCTGCAAATCGCGCGCCGTCAGCAGCAGCACGCCATCGCCATTCACCACCTGGCCTGCGCCATCGCAAAACAGAGCGCGGTCGGCATCGCCATCAAAGGTGACGCCCAGATCAAACCTCCCGCCTGCTCCCGCCACTGTTCGGCCCAGGGTTTCCGGGTGCAGCGCCCCGCATCCGTCATTGATATTTTTTCCATCCGGCGTCACATGAATGAACGTCGCCTGGATTCGCAAGCTGCGAAATAATTCCGGAGCCTCGGCGGTCGCTGCGCCATTCGCACAGTCCACCAGCACTCGCAGGCCGCTCAAGTCGGAGGACACGCTGCCCGCGAGCGATTCTATATACGCCCGGCGCAGTGCCGCCTCTCCCGGCAATGACGGTCCCGCGATCCTGAGCGCGGTATCGTCCGCCGCTCCCGGCTTCTGCAACAATCCGAAGATTTCTTTCTCGATCGCAAGTTCCCTCGCATCCGTCAGTTTGAAGCCATCTCCGGAAAAAACTTTGATTCCGTTGTCCGTCCAGGGATTGTGCGAAGCTGAGATCACCACTCCGGCGGCAAATCCGCGCGACCGCGCCAGGTACGCCACTCCTGGCGTGGTGATCACGCCCGCGCTGTGCACCACCACTCCCACCGCAGCCAGCCCAGCGGCCACGCGATCGGCAATCCATCCGCTCGATTCCCGCGTGTCTTGCCCCATCACCGCCTGCGCTTTGCTTGTCCCACGCATCAAATCGTGCCCCAGCGCGCGCCCAATCAAATACACGCTTTCCATGGTCAGCGGAAATTCGCCCGCCACCCCGCGTATCCCGTCCGTGCCAAACAATTGTCGCGTCTGAGTACTCATAGATTGTGCGGATAAATCAGAATTCGTAAATGTTCAGACTGGTGGTCGTACAGATTCGTATCAGGGTATGCCTTCAGGCGCTGCGATTCCAGCCGCCATTCAGGAGATCAATGCCCATCTCCTGCCGGGGTGCTCTTTTCCATAATCACTGTCACTCGCACCGACGTCGGCTGTACGACCTGCACCAGGGCGTCAGCAACATACACATTGGTCACAAATATCCCCGTTGTCCTAGTTCCCGAAGCGTCGATGGGATCAGTCGTGGCAGCGTCCAGCATCTCCACGTGGTGTCGAGGCCCGGTGATCGTGATTCTCTCCGGATCGACCAGCACTTTGGCAATCTGTTCTCCCGCGACAAAATTCCCCGTCACTCGCGGATGAATTTCCACATCGCGCGTAAGCCTGGTGTCAAAACTCAGGTGCACCTGTCCCGGGACCACCTGCACCACATCCAACTCCCGCTGGTGTCGGATCTGTTGCGCCGTAAGATCAAATGTTCGCTCGCCCGCCTGCGCATCCACCAGTTCAAGCTCGGCATGGACGTCGGTCGATCGCAGATCACGGACCAGCCGCTCCGGCCCACGCACCCGAATCAGCGCCTCCGGTATGGTCGTCGAACTAATCTCCAAGCCCTGGGGAACATGACGAAATTCGATGGGAACTCGTATTGCCACTTCCGCCGGTTCCTGGTCCGGCGAAATTGCCAGCCACAAGCCTGTCGCAATCAGCAGCGACAAAACTTTCAGCCAGAAGTTATGCAGGACCCAGCGGCGCAGGAAGTCCATCACAATGGCCTTTCCGTTTCTACATCAGAATCCCCGTCCGCACTCAGCGGCGCGCTTGCCCGCAATGGCGATCCCGTCGCCGCATCCGATTCGTCATTCTGCGCCACTACGGTTGGTAGCGCCACCGGCGCCATGTACCGCCGCAGTTCATTGCTTAAGTGCTCCCGCAATTGTTCGACTGTAAGGTCCCGTTCGATCTTTCCCCCGACCGCCATGCTGATCGCGCCGGTCTCTTCCGAAACAATCACAGCGATCGCATCCGTCTCCTCCGTAATTCCTATGCCCGCCCGGTGACGGGTTCCCATCTGCGTCGACAAGACGGGGTTCATCGACAGCGGCAGGAAACATGCCGCCGCCGCCAGGCGATCTTTCTGAATGATCACCGCTCCATCGTGCAAGGGCGCGCTCGGACGAAAAATCGTGGCCAGCAGATCGTAAGAAAGCCGTGCATCCATCGCCACGCCGCTCTCTATATACGTCCGCAATCCGATCTCGCGCTCAATCACGATCAGCGCGCCGGTCTGATGCTGCGAAAATAAATTCGCCGCCAGGACGATGTCGTCGTACGAATCCCCTTCCACCGCCGACCCGCGCAGGAAGCTCACTCGCCGCCCAACATCCGAGAGCACGTGCCGGATTTCTGACTGAAATACCACAATCAATGCGAACACGATGTAGGGCAGCAAGTGGCTCACCAGCCAATTCAACGTCGCCAACTCGCCGATCCGCGCCAGGTAGAAAGCCGCCGCCACCGCCGCCAGGCCTGCCAGCATGGGCGCCGCACGCGTTCCCCGGATCATCACCAGCACTTCGTAAATGATTAATGCCACCAGCAGAATGTCGAGCACCGTAAACGACAGCCTCGACAATCTCGACCATGGCATCAGCAGTAACGTCACCGCTTCTCCTCATCCGCGAAGTTCAGCCCGACAGAACCCTACATTCTAATGCAGGGCCCACGTCAACAATTCTGAAACGTCTTGTGGCTTCAACATTAACGTTTTTGTGATTTATGGATTTTTCTGGCTGGCAGTGTCGCCGGCGGTTCTCTTGACCGTCGCCCGAATCTCTCCGCGCGCCAGACGCGCCCTGATCTCATCCCCCGAATTCACCTGCGACGCATCCTTTATCAGTTGCCCTGCACCATCGAAGACCAGGGCGTATCCCCGGTCCAGAATCGCCAGCGGCGAAAGCATCTCCAGAGCTCTGGCCATGCGCTCGACGCGAACTTTATTCAGCAACAATTGATTGCGCATTGCCGCCGCCATCGCCGCAGTCCCGGCGTCAAGTTCTCCGCGAGTTCCAGCCAGCACGCGCCGCAAATCGTAATGGCGCACCGCCGCCGAAACCGTTTCCCACCGCCGCCGCATCTGTTCCAGCACTTGCCGCTCGCCACGCTCCAGCCGGTAGGTGAGATCATCCACCCTCTGCTGCCTCTGCCGGATCAAATCCATCATGCGCGCGAATGCCCCATGCTGCGCGCGTTCCGTCAGCGCGTGACGAGCCTCCAACAGCAGCCGCTCCATCGCCCGCACCAACCGCTCGGTCACTGCCTCCGCTTGATTTTCTACTTCCACGCGCGAGCGTATGACCAACTCGGCCGCCGCCGAAGGCGTCGGAGCCCGCAGGTCCGCCACAAAATCCACGATTGTGAAGTCCGTCTCGTGCCCAACCGCGGAAATCACTGGGATTTCAGACGCCGCCACCGCCCGCGCCAGCCCTTCATCATTGAACGCGGCCAAGTCCTCCGCCGACCCTCCGCCGCGGCCCACAATAATTACTTCCACGCTGCGGCTCTCGTCGCCGCGGCACTCGTTGAAGTACCGTACGCCGGCAGCCACTTCAGCAGCGGCAAAGTCTCCCTGCACCTGCGCTGGATAAATCACAGCATTCGCCGTGTGATGCCGTCTCTGCAGAATGTTAAGGATGTCCCGCAATGCCGCAGCCTGCGGCGAAGTCACGATTCCGATTCGCGACGGCAAGGTCGGAATCGCTTTCTTCCGATCCGGAGAGAACAATCCTTCCGCTTCCAGCTTCGCCTTCAGTTGCTCGAACGCAACCTGCAACCCGCCCGCTCCCTTCGGCTCGATGTGCTCCGCTGCAATCTGCAATTCGCCGCGATCTTCATAAATCGTCACGCGCCCGCGCACTACTACCTGCATTCCATCCGCCGGACGAAACCTCAGCAGCCGCGCCTTCGAACTGAACATCACCACACGAATCTGGGCGTTGCCATCCTTCAGCGTGAAATAAAGATGCCCGGAATCCGGCGCGCGAAAATTCGAGATCTCGCCTTCCACCCACGCATCGGAATACTCCCGCTCCACCAGCGCACGCACGGCCGCAACCAGGCCGCGCACCGTCCACACCCGCCGCTCCGGCGGCTGAAAGCGAAAACCGAGTTGATTGATGAGAGACACGGGACAAGAGAAGTCTAGCAGGATGAAGCAGGAGCTTTGAGAACGGTGTTTCGAATGTATCCGAAGCCCCCCGGTGAGGCACGCTCCATGACATCATCTGATGCTACAGTCGATGCCTATGAGAACAACGATTGCGCTTGATGACGAGCTTGTTCGCACGGCTCAGGAGTTTACTGGAGTCTTAGAAAAGACAGCTTTGATTCGCGAGGCGCTTAAGGCCCTGATCGAGCCGGAGAGTGCCCGCAGGTTGGCCGCGTTGGGCGGCACCATGCCGGCGTTGAGGAAAGTTCCGCGGCGAAGGGTTCAGTGATCTTGCGGATACTTCGGTTTGGATCGATCACCTCCGATCGGGAAATAGCGAGATGCAAGCGCGGCTCAACCGAGGGGAGATCGCCATCCATTCCTTCATCGTTGCCGAGCTTGCTCTAGGGTCATTGAAACAGCGCGTCAGGACATTGGCGCTGCTAGGTCTCTTGCCGCAGGTGCGCCTCGCTCAAGCGGCCGAGGTTCGGACCGATTGAGGCCCGCAATTTGTACGGCGTCGGCATCGGTTTGGTCGGCGCGCATCTGATTGTCTCTGTGCTTATCGATTCGTCCATCCGTTTGTGGACTTACGTAAGCACCTTCACCGGATTGCCGAAAGGCTTGGCATTCGCGCCAAACTGTCGTAATGCAGCGCATACGAAACGACGCTCCCTATTCTCGCGGGTGGGGCCACTCGATTCCTGAGTCTCACTTCCCGCTGAGTAGCCCAAACACTCCCACGCCATTCGTCGTCCCCACATAGACTTTGCCGTTCGCGATCATTGGGATGATGAACTTATTTCCCGCTCCAAAATGATCGCGCCCGTTGGCCGCCTGATTCGTGTTGTACAGCTCCACTAAAGTGTTCGCGTTGTAGGCGTGCAAAACAGCCGGGTTCGTATTCTCCGATGCCCACACGATCGCATTCGCACTTTTATTAGACGAGATGCTTGGAGTGGTTCCCGGATATCCAAAGGCGTTTGTGGTCTGCGCCACCGGGGACGTCGATAACTTTGCGTTCTTGAATTGAAACTCGAGCAGCGGTTGCCCCACTGGTCCAAAGTAGAGTCGTCCATTCGAGAACGCCGGAATTGACCACATCCCCCCGGGCAGCACTCCAGCC
>Ga0210393_10001187_pt1 | contig 22147 bp, 20 predicted proteins | sample IncBWC27OmetaG_FD_160068 | JGI IMG/M metagenome (GOLD analysis project Ga0210393, IMG submission 160068) | Forest soil microbial communities from Barre Woods Harvard Forest LTER site, Petersham, Massachusetts, United States - Inc-BW-C-27-O ... | reverse complement strand
AGTGGCCCGCAAATTTCCAGAAGCGTCGGCCTCTTGATCGCCTGCACCGTTCCCCAGTAATGGCCGTTGTTGTCTCCCAGGTCGCGATACCATCTGCCGCCTGGCCATGCTTCCAGCTTCATCGGCATTGGCTTGTCGACTTGCGTCTCGTTGTACGGTCCAAGCTGATCCATGAGCGCGGCAAACGTCACCTCGATCGATGCGCGCACTGCAATCTCTTCCGCGATATGGATCGTTGTCGTTTCCAGTGATAGTGCGGGTGAACTCACGATTTCCTCCTCGTTTGAAATCCCACAAGACTATTGTTTCTGCGCATCGTTGGCCTCGGCCCGTTCCTTGATTCGCAACAGTTGGTGTTTCCACAGCCGCTCGAAGGTGCTCGTCCATTCGTGCAACGGCCGGATCGCCATGGCATTCACCTTGTAAAGCTTCTGCCGGCCCTCCCTCCGGACCTCCACCAGGCCGACGCGTTTCAAAACTTTCAGGTGCTTCGAAACCGACGGCTGTTCCATCTCCATGGCGTCCACGATCTCGGTGACGGACCTCTCCTGCATCGCTAGATAGTTCAGGATGTCCCGCCGCCGCGGTTCCGCCACCGCATTGAATGCGTCCGAGGTTGTCGCCGCCCTTGCCATGCTCCCAATATATTCTCATATAGGAATATGTCAAGCTCTTTTTACCAATCTTTCCGCCACCCTTTCTCCCCCCTGCGCGCCGCTCAAAACGGGTTTGTCCAAAGTGATGGGCTAACAAGAAGTAACCGAATTACTTCCGGCTGCGTCGGCTATAATTTCCGCGCGCGCATGCCCTTGCGGTGCTGGGTTGGTCATGCAATCGTCAGGCATTTAGCAGGAGCAATCATGGGGCAAGATAGTTTTATTGCGGTTGCGACCAATGCCAGGTCGCGAAGCGACCTCGTGGAGCGCGGGTTCAGTCGTCAGCGGCTCAGGGTTGATGTAGACATAGCGCGCTCGCTGGATGCGTTATCCCATGCCGCCTGGTCCGTTCCGAGGGACAAATACTACGAAGGGGGCGACAGGTATCGTTCGTTAAATCGGGTCAGGGCCGAGATTGTGGAGGGCGGCGTAAAGGTTTGGTTGAGCGAAGAGAGCACGCCCTATGTGCAGCTGAAAAAATACAACACGACCATCGGTGGCCAGCCGCGAGAGTACGCTCCGCTGGCGCCGGCGATCGCCGGTTCCATAGGCGTTCGCAAGATGATTGCCCACCACCTTTATTGCCTACCGCTGTCGACGGTAGGTACGAAGTATTTGGTCAACGTTCATCTAATAAGGTTCACGGCTACGCCTGGCCGGCCGTGCGACACGAGTCCACCGGGCTTACATAAAGACGGGGAAAAGTACATCGCCACGCATCTCGTGGGCCGCTGCGGCGCTCAGGGCGGGGAAGTCATCATAACCGACAATGACAAGCAGGAAATGGATCGCTTCACGATGCGCGAATCGGGTGAGTGTTACGTCTTCGACGATGATCGCGTCTGGCATATGTTGACGCCAGTGGCGGTACTGGAAGGCAATCAGTACGCCTACCGTGACACGCTGGCATTCGATATGCTGCCAGAGGGCTGGGAACCCGTGAAGTGACCGGAGACGGAGGGACTCGAACCTTGGCACAGGTGTTAGCCCGTACAACGGTCTAGCAAATTCAGCTTGTCCTCTGCCGGCATCAGGTCACTTCCGGTTTGCCGACTACCCGGAACGTAGCCAGCCCAGTCAATACAAGCGCATCCATCAGGGCCTAGCCCGAAGAAGCAACCTTGCAGAGGCGGAAGACGGGAACAGTGCTGTAAACTCGAGATCGTCATGCATCCCATCGCCCTGGGCGCATTGTTGGCCCTTCAGTGTTTCCACGTGCTGTTCCTGGCCTTGCACGATTGGATTCCTCTGGGAACCTTCAATGACGTAAAGGCGGTTCGCGAGGCGAACCCAGGCCGCAAACTGATCGCTGCGACACTCATCAGCCTCATTCCCTTTGCGATCGGACTCGCCGCGAGCGCCGTCTACTTTGGCAGAGCCTATCCGGCGTGGTTGTTCTGGTGGCTCTGGATCAGCTACGGCCTTCTATTCGTTGGCGAGTTGACGGCCTGGTGGATTCCATACCTGTTTCACCGAGAGCCAGAGCGCGCGGCGCGCTATCAGGTGATGTTCGGCGCGACGCACGCTTTCCTGCCCGAACGCAACGGCATCCGTCCGAATACGCTACATGTGATCCTTCACATCCTGACGCTCACCACATTGGTTGTCCTGGGCGCACTCACGGCACAGCAAGGGTGGCCTCACTCCTGATAAGTCGGCTTGCAGGAAGCCATCGTCGCAGTGCCATCGATTCTGGTCAGATGACAGGTAAGAGGAAGCACCCGAACTACTTCCTGTTTTGCCGACGAACCGTCCTTGTCGCTCAAGCTACCATGCGCAGTGTATAAAATTGAACAGCTTTGGTAAAAGGCCTTTGATATGAGTACAAGAAGATCGGCATTTTCGCCGTGCCGTGATTCCCTGAGGGCCGCGCTGCGATTCGTGAAATGAGAGTCGGCCGGTTTCAAAGTCCTCCCCTCCCGACTTACAAGGACTCGGCGATGTAGGCGTCAAGAATGCTGAATCGGAGAAGTCCCGCAATCTGCGGAAATTAGGAGGCACTTGCATGCGCATTGACCGTTACACGAAGACGATCCTCACCATCATCGCTTTGCTTCTCGCGGTGATCGTACTGAAACCACTCTTTCAACCCCAGCCCGCCATGGCCGACGGAAAGTACGCCGGGGTCCAATTCTCCTATAGCGGGGGAAACCACGCATTCTTCGATGCCCGTAGTGGCGACGTTTGGGAATATGGCGACAATGGCCAATTTCGCCAGCACTACAAAGTCCATGAGTTTGGTAAGGATCACGATCGCGATCACGGGCATTGAGACGAAGGGGGGTTGTAAACCCCACGTTCCTCGCCCGAATATGTCCGTTGCCACACGAACGCCGTTTTGCTTTAACAGGCGGGCCCGTGGTTTCGCCCTAATTCCGAAAAACGCCTGTTGGATGGCCCATCGTTGCGGACTTTGCAACGGTGGGTCTGCCTTTTGGTCGCCACCTTTTTTCGCCTAGCACCCCTAGCAGTGCAGAAGAGAGACGTACCGGACTCGAGTCCGGCCGCTACCAAATCACGGATTTGGAGCGGGGTCGGACTGGGCGACTACGGGGAGTGGAAGGTCAGGCAAGGGGTGATCCAAAGTGCGATCCAAGGGATGCTCGGCCTGGCGCGTGAGGTAGAGAACGAACGGGGTGATCTCGAAGGGCATTTTTTCGGATTCGGCTAGGAGGCCGACGGGACGGGACTTGAGCAGCGAGAGGTGGTCGTTCCAGGGCTCGATCTTGATGCGGCCGCCGAGCGGGAGCGCGACGATGGGATTCTCGGCTGGGTCCGGGGTCGCTGGCCTTGTGGATAGAACGGCGGCGGCGATGTTCCAGCTGGCGGGGACGCGGTTGCCCAGGTGGGGACTGATAAGGTCAGGGATTTCCTTCTCGCGGCTTTGGAGCGCCTGGAGAAAGAGCCGGGTGGTGGCGGACTGGTCCTTGTAGGGCGACTTGCGAAGGAGTTCGAGGCCTTTCTGGTTGGCGGCGAACTCCTCTTCGGGAGTGCGCGCAAAGCCGAAATGGCGGAAGGTTTCGCGTTCGTCGAAGCGCAGGCGATTGAGGAACGCATATTGGGAGTCCATGCGATGGCCGAGGACGACGTGGCCAAGCTCGTGCGCGAGGATGGCGGCGAGGCTGGCTTCGTCGGGCAGCACGTCTACCAAGCCGCGGCTGAGCACGATGGTATGGCCGACGGTGAAAGACTCGAGCGTTGAGATCATGAGCACGCGACAGCGGACTTCGGGCTCGATGTCCAGGTTATTGCTGACTTCAAGATTGTTGACGACGGTTTCGAGCACTTTGTCCACGTCGCCGTGCGGCGCCATAAGGCCGATTCGCTCCATGCTCTCGACGAGATTGTCTTCGGCCTGGCGGCTCCAGGAACGCTGCGCCTGAAGAGGGGAGTAGTCGTTGGCGATTTCCGCTTCGTCTTTCACCGGCGCCTCGACCAGGACTTTGTTCAGCTCCTGTTCTTCCGCGACGTGGCCGAGGTTGTAGCCCCACAGGCGCGTCTGCGCCCGGAACGGCTTGAAGGCCAGTCGCTTGGTCTGCGGGTCCTGAACATCGCCTTCCTGGCTGTAAATGAAGGCGGGGAGCCACTGATTTTTTCCGGCGTTGGCGCGCCAGCTGTCGAAATTAAAGTAATTGCTGATCAGCGAAGAGCCGCCATACGCGCCGTTGAAACGCACGATGTGATAATCCTGATCCTCGACCCAAATGCGGCCGACGAAGCGGCCTTTGTCGTTTTTGGTGACGGGATCGACGTCGAAAACCAGGCAGCGGACGTCGCCAAGAAATTCGCGGCGAACGTAGTCAAATTTGTAGTGACCGCGATCGAAGTTATAGACGTCAACGAAAATCATCTGCAGAAAGCCTTGGGGGAGAAATTCCGTGGAGAAGAAATTGCTGACGCCGCCGAGAATTCTGTGTTTGGATCCCTTGCCGGTGACGAGCGGTTCGACTTCCACACCTTTGGCGAGCTCGGCGCGGCCGAGAAAATATTTGTCGCCAGCCGGGACCGTGACAGCATGCTTGTCCGGACGAAGATACTGGATGTAGGTTTCGACGAGCGGCGAGTATTGGCGGAGGGACTGCATTTCCGTTTGCTCTTGCGCGACGATTTTGTCCACGACCTGGCCCATCGTCGGAGGATCTTGCGCGGCTGCGGCTTGCGCCAGCATGAGAAATGCCAGTGTGGAGAGAGAGAGTTTTAGGGTTCGCATAGTGTTTTCGATACCCGTAATGACGGATACAGCCCCCACGCGGGAGGCTACCCCCTGGGGGAGAGGCTGCCATCTGTACTGAGGAGCAGATAAAGGACAGCCGTATTGGCGTTTGCCCGGCCGGGGGCGAACTGGCCAATGATTGCGCGAGGAAATGAATGCTACGGCGTGATGCGGAACATGACTACGCCGTGGGAGGGGACTCTGGCGGAGAAGGTGGCTGAGGATTTGCCGAGGTCTTTTTTGGCCCAGAGATCGCGGATGTTGGCGGAGACGTGGCTGGGGTAGCCAAGGTCTTCCCAGGCGACGGAAATGTCGGCGTCGGCAGCGCCGCGATTCAACAGGGCTACGGCGCGGCTGCCGTCTTTCAATTGCTTTGCCCAGACTTCGGCGTCGCCTTTTTTGCGGACGCGGCGGCCTTGCATTCCGAGCGCATCCTGATCCACGGCAATCACTTCTTTGTTCGCGAGGATTTCCTTGATCTCCGGAGACATGTTCTTCAAATCATTCCCAGCGATAAGCGGCGCGGCGAGAATACACCACAAAGTAAAATGCGCACGATATTCGGTGGTGGTCATGCCGCCGTTGCCGACTTCGAGCATATCGGGATCGTTCCAGTGGCCTGGGCCTGCATAGGTTTCGAGGCCATCCTGAAGGTCGAGAATTTTTGTCCAGCCCATGGAGTATTGTTTTTTGCAGTCCCAGCAATCGGTGATATCGCCGGTGGTGCGCCATAAGTTGCCCACGTCTTTGGCCCACAGCCACGGCTTGGCGGTACCCCATTCACATAAGCTGAAGACGATCGGACGGCCCGAAGATTTCAACGCGTCGCTCATGGTGGTGTAGGCGGCCTGGGCGTTTTCGGCGCCGGTGTTGCACCAATCGTATTTGAGATAATCCACGCCCCAGGCGGCGTATTGCAGGGCGTCTTGATATTCGTGGCCGCGGCTGCCGGGACGCTTCGCGCAGGTTTGCGTGCCGGCGTCCGAATAGATGCCGAATTTCAGGCCTTTCGAATGGATGTAGTCGGCGAGGGCTTTGATTCCGGAAGGAAATTTCCTTTCGTCGGCGACGATGTTGCCGTTCGAATCGCGGCTGATTTGCCAGCAATCGTCAATGACGATGAATTCGTAGCCGGCGTCTTTCATGCCGCTGGAGACCATGGCGTCGGCGGCGGATTTGACGAGGTCTTCGCTGACGTTGCAGGCGAAACGGTTCCAACTGTTCCAGCCCATGGGAGGCGTGAGCGCTAAACCGTTACCTTGAGCATTCGCAGGTGGAACGAAAAAAAGAAAGACGAAGCAAAAAAGCAGAGTTGGTGGAACTACTTTCTTTGCCGGCGCGTTCATTGGATCTCCCTAGACGGAGTCACAAACTTGCGGCCAAATCGTATAGCTACGTGAGGGAAATACAAACTGCAAAATGGAAATGCACGACGCGGATGAGGAAAGAACCTTCGGCTCGCTCAGGATGGCGGCCCTTCGTCGGGCCTGATCCTTCGGCTCACTCCGATCGCTCAGGATGACGACGCTTCATCGCGTCAGATCCTTCGGTTCGCTGCGCTCTCTCAGGATGACGACCCTTCGTGGGGTCGTCAATTAATGGTGCGGTGGAGGACGGCGGCGATTTGGCGCATTTCGCCGGCGAGGATGGCGAATTCTTCGGGGAGGATGGATTGCATGCCGTCGGAGAGGGCTTTCTCGGGTTCGTGATGGACTTCGATGAGGAGGCCATCGGCGCCGACGGCTACGGCGGCGCGCGAGAGCGGGAGAACTTTGTGGCGTTTGCCGGTGCCGTGGCTGGGATCGACGAGGATGGGGAGATGACTGCGTTTTTTGACGGCGGGGACGACGGCGAGGTCGAGAGTGTTGCGCGAAAAATCGGAGAACGTTCGAACGCCGCGTTCGCAGAGCATGACGTTGTAGTTGCCCTCGGAGAGAATGTATTCGGCAGCCATCAGAAATTCGTCGAGGGTAGCGGACATGCCGCGCTTGAGGAGCACGGGTTTTTTGGCGCGGCCAGCGCGCTTGAGGAGGGAGAAATTCTGCATGTTGCGCGCACCGATTTGTATGACGTCGGCGTATTCCTCGACGAGATCGAGGGATTCGTTGTCAATGGCTTCGGTGATGATGCCGAAGCCGTGCGTGGCGCGGACTTTCGAAAGAATTTTCAGGCCGTCTTCGCCGAGGCCCTGAAAGCTGTACGGGGACGTGCGGGGCTTGTAGGCCCCGCCGCGGAAGAGGCGCACACCGGATTGCTTGAGGCGTTCGGCGATAGCGAGACACTGTTCCTCGGTTTCGACGGCGCAAGGACCGGCCACCAGTGCGATGTGCTGGCCGCCGACGATGACGTCGCCGGAAGGCGTGGGGATTCGGAGGATAGTGTCTTCTTCCTTGGTGTCGCGGCTGACGAGTTTGTATGGTTTGCTGACGGGGATGCATTCGATGACGCCGGGGAGGGACTCGAGGACGCCGAGGTCAATGGCTCCTTTGTTGCCGGTGATGCCGATGGCGGTACGGAGGGAGCCCGGCATGGGGTGAGCTTTCAGACCGAGGCTTTCGATGCGCTTGCAAACGGCGCGGACCTGCTCCTCGGTAGCGTGCGACTGCATGACGACTAGCATGGAAGGATCCCCCAGCGCGGTGCGTGAACGACGAGTTTACGGCAAGGCGGCGCGGGGCCGCAAATCGCGGGGCAGGGTATGGCAAGTCTGTTTCCGATTTAGGCCACTAACCAGGAGTTGGGATCATCAGTGTGTGTCAGGCTACGGAACAACTCTGGCATGCACCACTGGCAGTACATTCACAGTCGCGTTCTTTCCAACCGCGTCACACGGTAAATCACGCGTCTAGTAGCTTGGCAATCACATCGGCAGCATTGTAATCCTGACTGTCTGGTGGCAGAAAGGAGGGAATTTCGCGCAGATCATCTCCGGAAGTGACCAGGCCGGTTTCAACGTACTTGCCGGCGTGTATCTGAGGATGTCCGACGTTTGCTACCAGCGCGTTGCAGAGGCATATTCGGCCCACCGTGTCCTCAATCTTTCCGCCCTTGGAAAGGTATATGCTTACCGGCTGCGCCGCACAGCGATAATCAATCGTGCCCGCTTCGGTCCTGAAAGGTTCGCGGAGATAGCCCAGATCGCAGATGCGTGGTCTGGCCAAGTAAACCTCCGGCTCCGAAAGCGTGCCTTCCAACTGCGCGACTTTGAATGGATAACCCGTCGGTGAAGCCGAAGAATCGGTGAAAACCTTGGCCTCTCCGGAAAGCGCTTTCATCAAGAGTGCCTGCTTATAATCGGCGCGCAGGTCCGACTCGGCGCAGAAGGCAAACGCGGTCCCCACTTGCACCCCAGTTGCTCCCGCAGCCAGGGCTTCGCGGAGCTTTTCGGCGCTGCCGTATCCGCCAGCGAGCCAGAATGGCAGGCCCAGTTCGCGCATCTCTTGCAAGTCAACTTTGTCGCGTTCTCCGTAGATCGGCTCGCCTGCTCCGCTCCGCTCCGGATTCCCGCGCGGCGGCGCATTGTGTCCGCCGGCTGTAGGTCCTTCGACGACAAATCCGTCGATCCTGCCGTTGGCCTTCCGAAGCAAGGCAACGGCCAGGGTGTTCGAGGCGATGATGGGGAGAAACTTTGGGCGCAGCAGTGGCGGAAGGTCGCACTCCGCGAAATCCCGTGGCACGAAAGTGATTGTTGTTTCATCACTTCTCTTTGCGCCCATAACGCGTAGTTCGTAACTGGCAGGCTCATGGTTGGCCAGACGGTCGAGCGCACCCGGAATCTTAAGGGGGATGCCAGCGCCAATCAGCACGTACCCGACGCCCGCGAGCATGGCTCCGTACAGGGAAGGCAGGTGGGGAATCTGAATCTTCTCCAGAAAGTTGATCCCCACAGGGTGCTCATGACCTTCGCGAGCTAAATTTACCTCGACAAAGTTGGCAACCATGCACAACTCGATCAGTTCGCGAGGATTGTCCAAGGAATGTTTCGGCAGGCTCTTATAGGGCTGGTTTTCCATCTTGCCGCCGGGGATGTAATACGCTTCCCAAATGCGCTCCGCCATTTTGGGGAAAGGAAAACGATCAAGGCCGCGCCGCATATGTCCGCCGGGGTCGCCTTCCTGAAGCCGCCTTGCCAGGATCTGATCAATAGCAGTACCAGAAACGACCCCGAGTTGACCGAGTCGAGATACTGCCCGTGCGAGCCGCCAACTTGACACGCCTGCACCCATACCGCCTTGGATGATGACTGGAAGTTTGCAGCCCATACATGCAATTATTACATGGCTAGATATTTTACTGCTGATTAAATCGCGACATCCCAGCGGATTGTGCTTGATTCATACTTTGCACCGGCCGGTTTGAGAGGAAACTACTTAGGCGTATAACGCCGTTGTCGCACAAGTGAAATCGGGTCGATCCTCGATGTCGGGTCATGCCTGTCTGTAATGGGATTGGATAGAATTCGTTAAGGTTACTGCCCGAAGAAAGGCGCGTTGCATGAATATCTTCAAGACCTTCACGTTGAAATGGTGGCAGACCGGTATTTTTAAATTGGGAATGTTAACTCTAGGAATCGCAATTGGAACGCATTGGCACGCTCTCTTCGGTGGCTGCCTTGTCGTTCTCACGATTGCGGCCGCAGTCAGCTTGGGGTACATCTCGTACTTATGGTGGAACCAATAAGTATTCTCGTACGTGGAGCTTTGGGCAGACTCTGCGCGGGACGACATAAGTCCTTCCATGAGATGGCCGGTGCGTGTCAAGTCGGTTTTTCTTTTTCCTCCATATAAGGAGTTCTTGCGTTCGAGCCGAGCCGCCTCTGTCGTCATCCTTCCATCCGCATTCTTTGTTGAGCAATTTTCGCTCGGTGCCAGTTAGGCGTCCTCATTTCAGCAGGTGCGGCTACCTGAAAATCGACCTCGGCTCCGCTCTCTTCGAGGGGGGCTGGGCCAGGAGTCAGTCGCAGTCACCTGAACTCAGCGGTTGAGCTCGGCTGTTTGGATCCAACTCTATGCCACGGCGCTTACCACTCAGTCGACGGCAGGCAGACCGGGTGTACAATACCAGTAATCCCAGCCTATGGAGGACAACCGTGATGACTCTGGGGAGAATTGTGCGCATTTGTGCCGGCGGAATCGTGGCAGTGGTTTTGGCCACGGGCGTCTACACTCTTGGTCAAACCCAATCGGCTCCAGTAGACCCGGGCGTACGAGGTGGTCCGGCTGGTGGCGGCGCTCCGCTGAACGGTCTAACGGCGGACGAAACGGCGTTCTTCCAGGATGGTCAGGCGCGGTTCGCGGATGTCGAGGTCGTGACGGGCGGCTCGAACAATGGCCTCGGGCCCCGCTTCAACTCCAACCAATGTCTCTCTTGCCACGCACAACCGGCCGCAGGCGGAACGAGCCCGGCACAAAATCCATTGATCGCGATTGCCACTCTGAGTGGCGCCAAGAACACTGTGCCGTGGTTCATCACGCCGAACGGTCCAGTCCGCGAAGCGCGGTTTAAGAAGAGCAACGGAGTCAGCGACGGCTCAGTGCACGACCTTTTCGTGATCACGGGCCGAACTGACGCCTCCGGTTGCAACATCGCCCAACCCGACTTCCTGCCCGCGGGAACTCCTCTTACTGGCCAGGGCGGCAATCCGAACATTATTTTCCGGATCCCGACTCCTGTGTTTGGTGCGGGCCTCATTGAATCGATCCCTGACTCTGCCATCCTTGCCAACATGCAATCGAACGCGACCCAGAAGTCGGCGATGGGTATTTCCGGGCACCCGAACGCGATCCTGAGCGGGAACCTGAACCTCAGCGCAAACGATGGAACCATCACTCGCTTCGGATGGAAGGCGCAAAACAAATCTCTGCTCATGTTCGCGGGAGAAGCCTACAACGTGGAAATGGGAATTTCGAACCAATTGTTCCCTCAGGAGCGGGGCGAGACTTCGACGTGTCTTTTCGTCCCCTCACCGAATGACACACTCAACTTTACAACGCCCGCCACTACTGCCACCTCCAATCCGGCCGTCATCTCCGACATCGAAGCGTTTGCCAACTTCATGCGCATGCTGGCCCCGCCCACTCCTGCAGCCCCCACACCGTCCAGCACGAATGGACGCGCCACTTTTGCAAAGATTGGCTGTGTCCATTGCCATACACCTTCGTTAACCACGGGCCTTAAGATTGCGAGCGGTTCTTCGACCAGCCCGAGCGCTGCGCTTTCGAATCAGACGGCGAATCTTTTCTCTGACCTTATCGTACATCACATGGGCAAAGGCCTCGCCGACGGCATCACTCAGGGTGCCGCGGGCCCCGACGAGTTCCGAACCGCTCCTCTCTGGGGCCTCGGGCAACGCGTCTTCTTCCTCCATGATGGACGGACGACCAACCTGCTGGAAGCCATCCGCGATCACCAGAGCCCTGGTAGCGAGGCAAATAAGGTCATTGAAAATTTCAATAGGCTGACGACTCGGGAACAGCAGGAAGTCATCGATTTCTTGCGGTCGCTCTAACGAGAAGAGCGGTCTCAACTCTGTTGTTAAACCCCGGTCCTTCATCGCGCGCCGCTGCTGCGCGGTCCCCCGCGCACCTTGCTGGCGGCATTACTAGTGAAGTGCCCCGGCAACCGCACTGCAGCCAAAATTTGACGGTGGGTCAGTTTCCGATAGTCCGTTATCGGAAAAATAAAATCCCGCAAAAATCATCTTTCTCTAAGACGGCCCGTAATTAGCCTATCTCACGCCCATTCCGTTGCAATCTTTGATCTTGCACATTTCGCTGGGGGCAACGTTCGTGCAGATATCTCCGCAGTCGCAATGATGCCGCGGACTGGTACGGCTCTGCTGGACGTCCGAAACCGATGCGAAGGCCAGGCTGGCGAGAAACAGCCAGGTTAAAATGCGCACCTTCATTGGGCACCTTCTTGAAAATTCGTCGCGCTGGTCTGATCTTGCGGTGTAGTTCGGTGCAAGGCTATGGAGCGAACGGGGGATACGGTTGGAACTGACGTTTTACGTGGCCTACGCCGGGTGCGGACTAGGGGCAGGGCCGAGTTGAAGCTAGGGTGATCACACGAGATGGAGAAATGGCCAAGCTCGTGTGTTAAAGCCACATCAAGAAGGCGCGGGTATTGCCGTTGTGAACGCCGGTGCCCACGATTTCGCCGTGATCATTGATGTCGCGGCCTTCGAGGGAAGTCCAACCAGAATTTGGCGGAAGCAGCGCCAGTAGTGCAGTGCGCACGCCGGCGTGCCAGAGAAAACTATCGCCGATGACGGTTTCGTTGTTGTTGATATTGTAGGCGGCGCCGGGTCCAAGGTTGGTCTTCGCTCCATTGTGCCAAAGAAGAGCATCATTGCCGGAGCGTCCCACGATCTGCGTTTTGTCGTTGATGCCGTAGGCTTCGCTGCCCTCGTTGGGATGCAATGTTCCGAGGTCCTGTGGGATGCCCTTGTCCCAGAGACAGGCATGGATGCCTGGCACTGGCGGGGCGAATGCATTGGGGAAAAGGATAGGCGTTCCGGTGTCGGAGCCGCCAACGATCTGGCCGCGATTGTTGATGCCGTAAGCGCGGGAATAGCGGTCGGTTTGCATGACGTGAGGGTTGTAGGGAGGCAGGGGATTCAACCGGCCGCCGGGGTGGCACCACGCTTGGATGTTTGCCCCGGAAGCGGTGGCGCCGTCTCCAGCGATGCTCCCGCAGTCGTTAATGCTGCGGGCGTTGGCGTCGTCGCCGAAAAAAGGAAGAAGCTGCATCGCGCCACCTTGCCAACGGGTGGCTTGCGTGATCACGGTGTTGTAGGTGTTGCCTACCTGCGTATTCCCGTTGAGATCAAACGCCTGGCCGTAGACGGCTTGGCCCGTTAGTGGGAGCAGCTGCATGACGCCTTGGGACCAGAGAAAGGGAATCGGCGCCAGCAGGGTGGCTGGAGGGACTGGGCTGTCGATCCAGCCAGTGATTTGGCCGCAGTTTGTGATGGCAAATGCAACGCTGAGATTTTTGTTGAGAGATCCCAAGTCCAAGATTTTGTAAGCCATGCTGCCCTCTGCTAATGCGCTTCAGTACTTTCGTAAGTTCAGTGGGATGCTGCTACAGCTTATGTTTGGTAGTGACGAGCAGTCGTGTTCCGTTTCAAAGCACAAGAGGGACCCAGTCGGGCTACTTGAAGGCGGCGGCGACGGAAGCCCAGCCATTTGCGGCTTGGGTAGAAGACTGAAACGTCCACGTGACGTTGACCGCGTTCGTGCTGGAAGTGACGAAGTGGCCCCAGCCGTTGTTTTCGTCGACGGGCTCCGGGCCACTGAGGCTCTCGCCATCGAACATATTGGCGTCGTTGAAGCCATTTACCAGCCCGGTGACGGTGTTGAACTGGACGGGCATGGAACAGAAGATCAGCTCCGTCGCTGAGGTGGTGGGAGTGATCGAAAAAACTGTGAGATTGCCGGCGGAGCTTTGGCCACCATTGCCCTTCATCGTTGTGTCGAGCGGCGAAGCAGAGGCCCCCTCCACGTCGTAGTAGAGGATGGTCTGATCCCCGCTGTTGGCGTCCCATTGGACGGTCAATTTCTGCGTGCCGGAGCAGGTGGCGTTGCCTGCATAGAAAATGCCGGTCACCGGATCGTTAGTCACGGCATAGGAGCCTGCATGCTGCCAGATATTGTTGTTGGAATCGGTGATGGAGGTGACTTGGGCTGGCGGATTTCCGCCGCCGACGGTGATGACCTCGAGATTGCCGGAGCAAGGGAACTGCACGCTTAGTGGATTCGGGAAGGAAGTGCCGTTGCCGCCCGCCGAGGTCTTCGTGGGGACATTCTGGTGGTCGAGGTGGACGATGCGCATGCCGGACGGCACGCTGCCGGCTTGGCCGGACTTGAACAGAGCGGCCACAGCGATCCAGGATTTGCTGGTGCCCATGCTCATGCCGGGGTCGATGGCGCTGACTGAATTGTGGACGCCGTATTGCGCGGCGAACCCGTCCATCAAATCGGCGCTGGCCAATTGCCACGTGAGGCCGGCTTGGGAACCGGCGGTGAAGCTGGATTGATCCTGGTTCGTGCCGAGGGCATTCACCACTGCGTAGGCAAGGTCGCCGGTGACGGTCGGCGTCATGTTTCCGGCGGTGATCGAAGTGCCTGATCCCGAGAATCCCGGAGAAACGGCGTCGAGGCCGGTGACATTCGCGAATTCGCTGACGGTGGGCTGGACGAAGCCGCCGGGATCGCTCGCAAAGCAGACATTGATTTGGCGCGCGCCGGCAGTGACGTTGAAAGCAGCGGCGATAGCGATGGATTGCGTGTTCGCGGCGTCGAAGAAATGGGCTTCGATCGAATACGAATCGCCCCTATCGTCGGTGACGTTAGGCGTCACGTTGCTCATGAATGTGAAACCGACGATGATTGCATTTCCCGCGGTGGTGCCACCGGGAAGCTGGACGTGGTAACAAAACGGGCTGGAGAAGCTGTTGCCACGGTTGCTGGAACCGCTCACGTGCTGGACCAGCGCGGGGACGGCGCCCCCGCCTCCGGATGGCATAACGGTGAGCAATGTCGAGCCGGGCACCGTGCCGGACATGGCCTGGATCGTCGAGGTTCCCGCGCTTACGGTGGTGGCCAAGCCTCCTGTCGAAATCGTGGCAACGTTTTTGTCGGTCGAAGACCAGGTAACCGAGGCGGTGAGATCTTGCATGCTGCCGTCGCTGAAAACGCCGGTGGCCTTGAATTGTTGCTGGGTGCCGTCGGGAATCGAGGGATTCATCGGCGTGACGTTGATAGAGCTCAGAGTGGGGGGAGGGGGATTGCCTCCGGCGGAACCGCTGGCGGAGCTTCCACAACCGGTGAAAAAAAGGATGGCGGTGGCAATCGACGCGGCGATCCAAAAACGGAGCCGGTGAAAGAAGTGTGGCGTGAAGGTCGGCGGCTGGGTCATCGTCGACTTATTTTAGTTGCCCCGGCCGCGCATTGCCAGCGATACCGCGACGTCCTTTGTTCGCCATCGAGCAAAACCGCAACCCGCAATTGGAGGTTGACGCAAGATAACGGCGCAAGTATGGTTTTGTGCGCAACGGAGCTGAAATCGCGACCTCCCGCCCAAACACAGAATTGAACCTAGAGTCGCTACAAGCTGTCGCGACTGCGTTTCTGGTTCTGTTCTGCATCGTAGGCATGGCCCTCTGGGGGCTTCCTTACTATTACGATTTTATGGTTCAGCAGTTTGGCTGGACGCGGGCACAAGTAACTTCAGGCAACGCTTTGAGCAAGTTGGTGATTGGGCCGCTGTTTGGATTTATTGCCGGATGGATGGTAGATCGCTTCGGGCCACGCAAACTGATGATGGTGGGAATTGTGATGGCGGGGGCCGCGCTGGTGGGTTTGGGGAGCGTATCCACGCTGGGAATGTTTTATTTTTTCTACATGCTGAATGCGCTGGGGTACGTGTGCGGGGGACCGCTGCCGATCCAGGTGCTGTTGTCGCGGCGGTTTACAGCGTCGCGCGGGAAAGCGATGGGCATCGCGTACCTGGGAATTGGGCTGGGCGGCGCGGTGGTGCCGTGGATTTCACACGCACTCGTACAGCTTTGGGGGTGGCAAGCGGCGCTGCGGGCGCTGGGGCTTTTAATCGTTGCAATTGCTCTCCCGGCGGCTTTTTTTACGAAAGACCCGCCGCGGCCGGGAGATGCATCCCAGCAAAAAGAGAATGGCACGCCCGCGAAGCTACCGGAATCTCGGCGCGCGTTCCTCACACTTCCATTTTTTCTATTAACCATAGGCAGCATGTTTTCGATTGGGGCAGTGAGCGGGACGCAGCAAAATTTGAAGCTGTTCTTGAGCCTGGATCTGCACATTGCACAAAATGAGGCCACGCGCGTCTTGTCACTGGTGCTGGCATGCAGCATCGCGGGGCGCTTGCTCATGGGCTGGCTGGCGGATCGCTTCCCAAAGAAATATGTGATGCTGCTCATTTATTTGCTGGTGGCAGGAGCCATTCCGCTGCTGCTGGCGGGGCGCTCGGAAACGAATTTGTACACGTTCGCGGCGGTGTTTGGGATTGCGCTGGGCGGGGATTACATGATCGTACCGCTGATGACCGCGGAGATTTTCGGCACACAATTTCTGGGGCGCTTGCTTGGCGTGATTTTGACCGCCGGCAGCGTCGCGGAAGCGGTCGCGCCGTGGCTCGTTGCGCACTTGCGCGACACTACGGGAAGTTACGTGGCGGGATTTGTCGCGTTGATTGGAATGGCTTTCCTGGGCGCCGTTGCCATTGCTGCGATGCCGAAAGGAAAGCAAGCGGCATGAGCGCGCTTCGTATTCTTCGTCTTGGCGCAGTGAAAGACGTTGCGCGCTTCCAGGAACATGTTCGCTCGCTGGGATTGAAGATTCCGTGTGATAGCGAGTTGCTTAGTGGATTCGAATCGCCACTCTGGCAGCCGGTTTCGCGTCAGGGCATCAAGATTGGAAACCGGATCGCGGTCCATCCGATGGAAGGATGGGACGGAACTTCGGATGGAAACCCAAGCGAACACACGATCGAACGCTGGAAGAAATTCGGCCGGAGCGGGGCAAAGCTGATTTGGGGCGGGGAAGCAGTTGCGATTTCGCATGCGGGGCGCGCCAATCCGCGCCAGCTGCTGATTGCGAAACACACGCTGGAGGCATTGGCAGGACTGCGAAAGACGCTCATCGAAGAGCACCGGCGGACGACGGGCTCGAATGACGGGTTGTTCATCGGATTGCAGTTGACGCATTCGGGGCGCTATTCACGGCCGAACGCCCATGACAAACGTGAGCCGCGCATTCTTTATCACCATCCTATATTGGACCGGAAGCTGGGGCTGTCTGGCAATTATCCGCTGCTGACGGACGGCGAGATTGACGGGATCATCGAGAAGTTTCATCGCGCGGCAAAAATGGTGCAGGAGTTGGGCTTCGACTTCGTGGACATAAAACATTGCCACGGTTACCTGGGGCACGAATTTCTGAGCGCGCACACGCGCGAAGGGAAATATGGCGGCACCTTCGAGAATCGCACGCGGTTCCTGCGAGAAGTTGTGAAAGGGGTTCGTTTGCATGCTCCCGGGCTTCGGATTGGGGTGCGGCTCTCCGCGTTTGACACGGTGCCATTCCGTCCGGACCCGGATCGGTCAGCGAATGGAAAGCCGGGGCCGGGAATTCCGGAACGGCATGGCAGCTTGATTCCATACGTCTGGGGATTCGGCGTAAATCCACAGCAGCCCATGGAAGTGGATCTGACCGAGACGATTCGGTTCTTGTCCCTGCTCGAGGAGCTAGAAATCCCGCTCGTCAACATTTCGGGGGGCAGTCCCTATTGGAATCCCCATATTCAGAGGCCTGCGCTGTACCCGCCGTCGGACGGGTATCAACCTCCAGAGGATCCGCTGGTTGGCGTGGCGCTGCACATGAACGTGACGCGCCAATTGAAGCACCGCTTTCCAAACTTGATCGTCGTGGGATCGGCGTACAGTTATTTGCAGGATTTTCTGCCGCACGTGGCGCAGGCTGCGGTGCGCGAGGATTGGGTGGACACCGTCGGGCTGGGGAGAATGATCTTGACCTACCCGGAAATCTTGTGGGATGCGACGAATGGGAATGAAATTCAGCACAAGCGCGTTTGTAGAACGTTTAGCGATTGCACGACGGCGCCGCGGAAGGGATTACCTTCGGGATGCTATCCGCTGGACAGCTACTACAAGAACTCGGAATTGGCGGAACGGTTGAAGATCGTAAAGGCGAAGCGATGAACATCGGAGCCATCGCCGCGCGGCAACGACTTGGCCGCAAGGTGCAGGGGATCGCTGCGGCGCTTTTGCCGTTCGAAACGGACGGCCGAATTGCCGTAACGACGTTTCAGGAGCATCTGCGGGCGACGCATCGCGCCGGGCTGATGAATGCCGTGAACATGGACACAGGGTATGTCAATTATTTGAGCGAGGCGCAAAAAGCCGACGTGCTGCGATGGACGCGCGAGGCGCTGGGCAAGGATGTGCCATTTGTAGCGGGCGCCTACATCGAAGGACAGACGGGAGACGTGGTTGGACTTTACCGTAAGCAGATGGATGCCATCGTTGCGCACGGCGGAATTCCCATCTTGTTTCAGACGAGCCGGCTGCATGGAAAATCGTCGGCGGAGAAAGCCGCGGTATATCGGAAAGTTTGCCACGGCTCCGCGGAGGTGCTGGCGTTCGAATTGGGGCCGGTATTTGCCCCGAACGGCGAAATTTTCGATGAAGAGAGTTTCCGGCGGTTGCTCGACATTCCGGAAATCAAGGGAATCAAGCATTCCTCGCTGGACCGGCTGATCGAGTTGGGGCGGCTGGAGTTGCGCGACGCACAGCGGCCGGAGTTCCGCATCTTTACGGGGAACGATTTGGGCATCAACATGATCGAGTACGGCTCCGATTATCTGCTGGGGCTGGCAACGTTCGCGCCGGAAAAATTCGCGGAGCGCGACCGGCTCTGGGAAACAGGTGATCCGGCTTACTATGCGCTGTCAGACGCGCTGCAATATCTGGGAAACGTAGCGTTTCGCGCTCCAGTCCCTGCCTATAAGCACTCCGCAGCCGTGTTCTTGCACCTGACTGAACGGATTCCGACGGAATTGCCCCACCCGAAAAGCCCCAAGCGGCCGGCTTGGGAACGGGAACTCCTTCGGGATTGTGCGCAGCGGCTAGGTTGTGGAGTGGTTGGTGAGTCGTGACCAGAGAGATCTCTAGGATGGTCGCTGCTCGGGGCGAATTTAGGCCTGTTTGTGTCGCAGGAAGCCGCGGGCGATCAGGAAGAGGGCCAAGGCGACGAGGGCGCAGAGAAACGAAAGCCAGAAATTGTAGGCCGTCATGGGATCGAATAAAGGGTCGAGGATGTTGGAAAGAAGGAACAAACCTTGAAAATGCATGGTGTGCCAAGCCGCGGATGCCGATTCAACACTACGGGCTGAGCGGAGGATATTCGCGAAGGGTTGAAACGCCCACAGCAAAGCGATGAATGAAGCGAGTAGTGCGATGGGAGCCCAGTCTACGGCGAGACAGATTGCTTGACCCAAACGCGGGAATCGTTTGGAAGATCTTTCGCGCCGTAGCTCCAATGCCAGAAGGCCAAAGACTGTTGCGAGAGCCAAGAGAACGGCAAACACCGCGGAGAACTGAACGAGAAAGGCTTTTCGCTCCAGCGCGCGAGTTAGTGACGGCTTAGCATCGCGGAACGAATGAACGAGAGTATTGCTCTGAGTCTCGATTTGCTGCAGGCGATTGGCCGCCGTCACAGCTTGTTTCGAGTCGCCAGTCCGCAAGTAAAGATCTTGAAGTGCTTTCGTAGCCTGCTCGGACAGGTGTAGTCCGTAGAGACGCTCGAAATCTCTCTCCCCTTGGTCCGTCATCAAGCGTCCGAACGCATCCACCTGAAAAATCAAGGATTGGGCGCGCTGTGCATCCCCTGCGGAGGAAGCTTCCTGAGCGCTGCGCATCAATCGATTGGAATACGTTTTGATGGAGAGAATGTCGGGAAAGGAGTGGATCCAGAGGCTACCAACTATGAGTGGCGCCGAGAAGGAGGGCTCGTGATTCCATACCTCCTGAGTCAAGCGCCAGTTACGGTCGAAATAGCTGTCATACCTAGGTGCGCGAAAGGCGAGGACCATGCGAGCGGCCCAGTCGGGATCGCCGGTAACGGCTGCCTCCGTTTCTCGATCCGTCGGTGTATGGCGGGAAAGGAGAGCCGTGTAACGGGGAACGTAGACGGACTGGACTGCGATGAGCTGCGCGAAGGCATTGTTGGGGTCCGAGGTCAATAAACGCGCGACTCGTTCTTTCGTGAGTTGCGAGAAATTCCGCGAGTCTACGCGGGAGGCATAGATCCACGCGAGAGTGGGATCGAGAGCCACGGCGCGGTCTGCCAGAATAATGGCGCGTTCGCGATCGGGGAGGTTCAAGGCGACGAAGGCGAGAGTGCGGGCGTCTTTTTGCTTCTCCGCCCTGGCAGCGAGCTTTTCCAGAGTGCGGAGGTCGGATGAGGATGCCTGGTAGCCAGTCCAGCTCTCGCGCACAGTGGAAATGGCTTCACGGCTTTGGGGGAGAACGAGCACGGCCGCGGTGACGATCAGGACCATGGCGGTGAAGAGACGGGAGCGCTTGGGAAGGATGGGTGGAGTGGTTCCCAGGGGCAGGGAAGTCGTGGATAGGCGCGCGCCCGCGGGAAGTTTAAGCCAGCTCCATAGGTGAGCGACAGAGGCGCGGGTGAAGAGCATCAGTCCTCCAAAGGCCCACGTCAGAACGACGAGCGGCTTTTCGATTTCATCCAGTTCGGCAGCGAGAGCTTGGCCCCACTCAAGTGATTCCTCGGGCCAAAAGCGAAGTGCGAGTTTGAGGGCGGAATGAGCAAGACGGCGTGGAAACGGTTGTGAGGGAGACATGGTCAAGCCTCGCTCACTGCAGGCTTCCAAAATTCTCTCTGGCGAGCCGCGCGCAATTCTTCGCGGGCCCATTCGCGGCCGTTGCCGGTCAGGCGATAGAGATGGCGTGGCGGGCGGCCGGGGGTCGGGGTCTCCTCCCAGCGAGTTTCGAGCCAGCCGGACTTATCGAGGCGCATGAGAACAGGATAAAGCGTGCCGGAAGGGATGCTGGTCTGACGAGAAATGGCGTAGCCGTAATGCCATTGGCTCGGACGAGCGAGGAGGGCCTCAAGAATGTCGAGGGTTTGGCGGGAGAGACGAAGTCGAAGACCCATTCGTTAACTCTACATAGGTAGAGATAAAGTGTCAAGCATATTTTCTTGGGGCAGGGAAGGGATTTGGCCGGCGCCGCCCCGCTACTGGGCGAAAATGGGCGCGGCGCGAGCGATTTGGCGCGTGTGGTAGAATGGATAGTTTATGACGGATGAAAATTTCGTGGCAGGCGTGCCAACGCCGGCTCTTACCAAGATGTCGGAGTTCGATCCGGAAGACGAATACCGGCCGGAACCGGAGCCGGAACCGCTGCCTCCCTCGTGGATGGATGGGAGCGCGCGCATTGGGATTCACACGTCCATCGTTGGGAGCTATCTGAATGCGCTGGAGGCGGCGCGGAAGCTGGGCTGCAACGCGCTGCAGATTTTTTCGGCGAGTCCACGGACGTGGCAGGGCGGCGGGTCGGCGCGCATTGCCGAGGTGGACGCGCAGGCGTTTCGCGCGCGGCGGGAAGAGCTGAACCTTGGGCCGCTGGTCATTCACGCAAATTATCTGATCAACCTAGCGTCGGAGCAGCGGATGTTGCAGACGCGCTCGATCCAAGCGTTCCACGATGAAGTGGTGCGCGCGATGGCGCTGGGCGCGGATTTTCTGGTGGTCCATCCGGGCGCGCGCGGCGAGGCGACTGCGTCGCAGGCGGTGGCGACGATCATTGAATCGGTGAAGCAGGCGGCGAAGCGTTCGCAGCTCGGTGGACTGGAGATCTTGATCGAGAACACGGCGGGAATGGGAACAGCGATGGGTTCGCGGCTGGAAGAGGTGGCGGAAATTCTGCAAGGGCTTTCGAGCTTGCCGGTGGGCGCTTGCCTGGATACGGCGCATCTATTTGCGGCGGGCTACGACATCAAGACGGAAGCCGGGCTGGCTGCGACGCTTGGCCAAGTGGACGGCAGTATTGGTTTGGATCGCGTGCCGGTGTTGCATGTGAACGATTCGAAGATTCCGCTGGGCGGGCGCGTGGACCGGCATGAAAGCATTGGGAAGGGAAAGATTGGGGCGGAGGCGTTTCAGAGGATTTTGCGCCATCCGCGGTTGGGGACAATGCCGCCGGAGGGTTTGGTGGGGCGGGCGTTTATTTTGGAGACGCCGATTGATGAGCCGGGAGACGACCGGAGAAACGTGGCGGCGCTTTGGGAATTGGCGGGGTTGAAGGAGAAAGCTCCGGAGGCGGAGAAGGGGTTCTCCATGCTTACCGCGGCATTGCAGAAACGGATTTCTGTTCAGGCAAAAACGCGAAAGAAAAAGTCACTTAACGCAGAGACACAGAGTTCGCAGAAGAAGAAGGTCGTAAAAGCGAGGAAGAAATCTAGCAGCGCGGGAAAGAGCAGGACAAAGAAGAAGAGGGGATAGGGCGGAGTGGCGGAGCAGACTACATCGGGGAACCCGCAACAGGGCGCGTCGGGCGGCGCGGCGGGGACGGGGTCGGGGTACGATCCGCAGAAGATTGAACTGAAGTGGCAGAAGCGCTGGGCGGACGCGCGCGTATTCGAATCGGAAGCCGATCCTTCAAAGTCAAAATACTACATTCTGGAAATGTTGCCGTACCCGA
>Ga0210393_10001185_pt1 | contig 22184 bp, 16 predicted proteins | sample IncBWC27OmetaG_FD_160068 | JGI IMG/M metagenome (GOLD analysis project Ga0210393, IMG submission 160068) | Forest soil microbial communities from Barre Woods Harvard Forest LTER site, Petersham, Massachusetts, United States - Inc-BW-C-27-O ... | reverse complement strand
TCGCCCCGGTTACCACCCCCGGCGGATTTTCGGATCCGTCTCTTCCAACCGGGTTGACCCCTTATGGCATCGCCGCCCTCGACGGCAACGTGTTTGTTTCCTACTCGATGGGGGCGCAGGCGGTCGGCCAGGTCGACGAGTTCGATACCGAAGGCAACCTGATCATGAGTTTCAAGGACGCCTCGCTCAACGCGCCATGGGGAATGACGCTTGCGCCTAGCAACTTCGGCACGTTCAGCAACGATCTGCTGGTCGGAAATAAAGGTGACGGCACCATCAGCGTGTTCAATCCGTCCAACGGCGAATTCCTTGGCCAACTTGAAGAGAAGAATGGCAAACCCATTGTGATTTCGGACCTGTGGGCCGTGGTCGACGGCACGGGCGCAGTGGATGCCAAAGCCGATGCCGTCTATTTTACTGCCGGTCCAGATGGGTACGCCGAGGGACTCTTTGGGACGATCACGTCCGGTTCTCCAGTCAAGACAAAGAAATCCAAGGGCGGAACCACTTTGCCGGGGCCTTACACGGGAATGCCAAGTATGCCCAAGATGCCGATGATGCCTCCGATGATGTAAGAACGCGCTGGCCGCGTCCGACTCTGCTGGCTGACAGCTAGCGGTCGGCGCGGCCGGCCTTGTCGGGAAATGCGCCGAGCTTGACCGCCTGGGCGAATAGCTCGGAGATTGGTGCGTCGGGCGGTTCGGGCAAATCGCCCGCCGCTCGCGGCCATGCGATCGGCGTCACCGGGCTGTCGATCGCCGCGCCAATTTCGATGTGGTAGCGCTCGACCGAGTCGTGCGGGAAATTGTTCTTGCGCGTCGATCCGTCTCGGAAAAAAATCATCGTGTGCACACGTCGCGTCCGCGATCCGCTGTTCGGCTTCGCCATATGCACCGTCAGCCCGTGATGGAACGCGACCCCGCCGCGCGGAACCTCGACCCACACGGGAGGCGTGTCTTTGATCTCCGGCATCTTTAAAATTTCGATTGCGTCCTCGGGCTTGAAGATGTTCACGAACGCTGTCAGCCCGACCGCGTGCGAGCCCGGCACATAGCCCATGCATCCTGTGGCGTGGGTCGAGCCGTCGAACGGGATCCACGCCGTGATCGTGTCGGTCTCGACCATTGGCCAGTACGGCTGGTCCTGATGCGGGTCCGTCAGCCGCCCGCCCGCCTCTTTGTAGAGCGCCTGATCGTGCCACAGCCGGAGCCGTTCGACGCCGAGGATTCGCGCCGCCGCCTCGCAGACAATCGGATGAAACGTGAGCGGGCGCACGGCAGGCGTGTCCTCCCACAGATTGATGCATTGGATGAACGATTGCTCGTACGGCATCTTCTCGCCGAGCTGGCGACTGTCGAAACGCTTGCGCCGCGCAACAGCTTCATCGACTGCCGCGCCATAGCGCTCGAGCTCCTCCGCCGCGAGCAAGTCCGGCACCATGACGAACCCGTCGCGCTGGAACTGCGCGGCGTACGGTGCGAGCTTGTCGGCTAGAATCGGCATTCGAAAATTCCTCGGTAGTTTTCTCTTATAGCATGAAGGCAGACAGACCGTTGCTCAGAACTCCGCCTTGAACGCGACGCGGTCGGCGCCTGAGTAGGATAGTCGCTTGGGCCGCACGCGCATCATGCGCAGCGTCGGAAACTTGAAGAACGGCGACTCGAAGGGGCTCTTCTTCAGAAAAATTTCCTTCATCGCTTCCCACTCGGCGGTATCGCGCGGGATTTCGCTCGCGACGCCCTGGATCAGCACGCGCGAGATCTCGAACGTCTCGACTTTGCCCTTTTCGCGCGCGTCCAGGTACACGCTGACATACGGATGCTTGAGCAGATTTTGAAATTTCTCACTGCTGTCGTTCATGATGAACAACAGATCGAACTCGGACGTCTCCGCGAACGCCTGCATCGTCGCGGTCGGCCATTGCTCGCCTTGCGTGACAAGGATTGCGACCTGGACCTCGGCCAACAACGCTGCGAGTTTCTCCTTCTGTGCAGCTTCCACCTTCGACTCCTTCGGACAATTGAGCGCGCCGGACTGCGCTAGCCGTAGACTCTAACCATCGTCACCCCGATCGAAGCAAATGCCGCGCGCGATTCGCTCCCCAGTTGCATCTTGCGGCTCCCCGTTGATAATTCCCCGTGCGACCGTCGGCGTCGCCGCGGGCGTAGAAGCGTTGGTTCTTGTGATGTTGATAGAGCGAAAAGCAGTCGCCGCTGTCATTGCGCTGGCAATGCTCACCTGCGCCACCTCGCGTTCGCTCGCCGCCTCAGCGCGCGGCTCGAATCGATCCACGTCCGACGCGTCGGCAAATCCCGCCGACGCGCTCGAGGCGATGGCCCAACGGAAATTCGGCACGTCGATCAGCCCAGCCGAACGAAAACTGCTGCAGGCGGCGCCATTGCGCGACGTGCCGTGGTTCGGCCCCAGCGACGATCCCGACAATGCTGCCAACGACCCCGCGCACGGCGAGAATTGGGGCGCCGACCGCACCGTCCGCGCCGACTTCATCGCATGGCTGGTCGGCGATCCGCAGGCCGCGCAATTTGTCCATCCCAGCGGACTCGCACTCGCCGGCGCGCGCATCACCGGCAGCCTCGACCTCTCCTATGCGACCATCGGCAAGCCGCTGACCTTCGTCCGCTGCTACCTGCCCGACGGAATCAATCTGTCGTATGCCCATCTGCACGACATCACCGTGCGCCGCTCGCGCAATGGCCCGGTGTTCGGCGACATGGCCGTCATCCACGGCGACGCGTCGTTTCTGAACGGTGATTTCGGCCCGCTAAGCTTTCTGCGCGCGCAAATCGACGGCACTCTCGACTTCAGCGGCGCGCGCATCCTCAACGTCGCCGACGACGCGGTCAACATTGTCGAGGCCAACATCGACGGCGACGTGCTGTTTCACGACGGCTTCGTCACCGACGGCATCGTCTACGCGCGCCTCGCGAAGATCGGCCACGATCTCAGCTTCCACGGCGCCGAATTCCGCGGCGACAGACAACTCGACGCCGAGCGCGCCACCATCGGCGGCACCCTGTATTGGGTCAACGTGACGCATACGCCGAGGACCGTGCTCGACCTCGAGGACGTGCACGCTGGCGCAATCTGGGACGACGAGGCGAGTTGGCCCGCACCCGGCAACCTGGACCTCCACGGTTTCGTGTACGGCGATATAGCAGGCGGCCCCAGCGACGGTCCCGCGCGCCTGCGATGGCTCTCGCTGCAGCAGCAGGAGTATCATCCGCAGCCGTATCGCCAATTGGCGAAGGTGCTGGGCGACATGGGCCGTGACGACGGCGCAATCCAGGTGCGCATCGCCAAGGAAATCGCGCAGCGCCGCTTTGGCCACGAGACCCTCCCGCAGCGCGCGTGGAGCCTGATACTCCAGTACACGATTGGCTTCGGCTACCAGCCGCTGCGCGCGCTGTGGTGGATCGCAGGTTTCGTCGGACTCGGCACGCTGCTGTTCGGATGGGGCTATCGGATGCGCATCATCACGCCGACCGAGGAGCCCGCTTACCGCGAGTTCGTCGCCAGCGGCGAAGCTCCGCCGCACTACCCGGTCTTCAATCCGCTGGTCTACTCGCTCGAAAACTTCCTGCCGGTAGTGGAACTCCACCAGGACAAATACTGGCGCCCCAACCCGCGCCACACAGTTTCCGCCAAAGCCACGCGAGGGGGAGAGCCGCGCGACCCATCATCGACCCCCAGCCGCGTCCTCCGATGGTACCTATGGCTCCACATCCTCGCAGGCTGGACCATCACGCCGCTACTATTCGCCGGCCTCTCCGGCCTGGTCCGCCCCGACTAAGTTCAGGTGCGAGGCGCAGCTCAGCATCCCAGAGTCCCTTTCCTACGCGGCTATCTTAAGACCGTGCCCAAGTAGTTGGCGTTGCCGGACTTGCCCGAATCTGAAAAATTCGGAGCACGCCTAGGCGAATACGAATGGTGGGCGGCAGGGGTCGTGCAAGGACCTAGGAGGCACGGCGCAGCGCTGGACGGAACTTCTCGTGAAAATGCGAACAGGCTTGGAAGTAGCTATAGCGGCGGTCGGGACGCTTGTCCTGGAATTCGTGGGAGCGACGGTCGCGTTAGGCGTTCTCATGAGTGACGAAGTGATTCGAGGGTTGACTTTGCTTGAGGTGATTGGCGCCATCCTTTTGCTGTTTGTTGCGCTGACCGTCCTTGGCCTTCGCTGCCTGCGTTCCGCGATAAAATGGAAGAAGGCTTTCGGACTGGTAGCGATCCTGATCGGTTCCATGCTCATAGGCGTCGTAGCGGGGGGCAGTCTTCTGTGGGTTGCAAAGCACCCGTCCGGTTCCGACGACATAAGCGAAGTGCTGCTTATGCCAGGTGCTGTGGCCACGCTGGTGGCTGGAATCCTGCTCCGACGTTGGCCAAACTCGCTCTTCCGGCGGTTCGGCTTCATGCTTGCGGTCATCGGCTCATTCTTACTTGCCGAGTTTACCTCAGAATCGGTGGTTCGATACTTTGTCAATCTCGACGACCTTAGCGAAGCGCACCGAGCGATCGCGACTTTCGTTCCTTCCCTCGCAGCCGCGGCTGGTACGGCCGCGTTGCTGCGCATGAAGCCGCGCCACGCTGCCGCGATCGCGCTCGTTGGCTGGTGTCTGATAACGCCAAATTCGAGGTTGGCCGCTGCTGCAAAATCTAAACTTCTCACTTACACGAACAAGGCTTACGGGTTTTCGTTTCAATACCCGAGCGACTGGACCTTGACGGAAGGCGATCGAATTAAATTGAGTTGGGAATATCTGGGGCCGGTTAAAAGACTCATTGCCACATCTGTAACTAAAGACTCACTTCTTTCCCGCTGAATTCGCGCGCTCTGTCACCATCGCCGCCATTGCGGCGAAGCGTTCTTGGCCGACTGCGATGAACAGGCCCTCGGCTTCCGCCGTCAGCATGCCGTTGGCCGACAACGTGCCATGAGTGAAGATCTTTCTCCCCTCGACGCGATCGACCCACGCCTCGAACACCAGCTCCGTCAGCAGCGGCGTCGGCTTCCGGTATCTAATCGTCAGCGTCCCCGTCATCCCGGGATTGCCCGTCAGCGACTGCGCCATCCCGAGCACTTCATCGAAGGCAGCCGCGAGAAATCCGCCGTGCACGTGTCCCGGCGGACCCTCGTACGCGACGCCGAACGTCCCTCGCCCCTCGACCTTGTCGCCGAGCACGGCCAGCCGAATAGGAGGCGCCAGCGGATTCGAGATTCCAATCAGCGGACTGTGATCGAAGAACGCATGCGGATCGCCCGCGTTGGCGCTCTCGGCAAATCCCTCGTAGCTGCGCGAGATGGGATACTTCGACAGCCGCTTGGCGTAGCGCTCCAAGGCGTCGGCTGCCGCCGACAAATCTTCCTCGGGCGCCGCGACCTGCACCAGATGGTCGATCACGCGCCGCATCGCATTGGCCAGCCGATGCGCCTGGGCGCGGCGTCCGGCCGCCGGCGCCTGGCTGATAGCCCACGCCGCGTCGAAATTTATGTTTTGATCGCTCATCTTTAATCGCTCACTCACTTGCCCTGCATCACCTGCAGCAAAATTGCTGCGAAGTTTTTCGATCGTAGCTGTCGCTTCGAGGTCAATCTACGGCGGGATTGGTCATCGGCAACGGCACTCGATATGCATTCGTATATAGTAAGATGAAACCTAGCAGCTCGATGCGAACTCGTATTCTTATATTTTGTCTCGTTGCTGGCGGATTGGCCGCGATTGCCGACCCTTTCGTTCGCGCGCAGAGCAATCTCCAGGTCCCTGGCCCGAACAATCAGTATCAGCAGCAGTATGCTCCGCCGCCCGCCCAGCCGCCGCCGTACGCACCCGACAATGGCGATACGGTTCAGCTGCTGCCGCAATTGTCGCGGCCTGCCCCGCAACCCGCCCCCGCTCCGATGCCGCCGCCGGTGAACACCGCGCCGATGACGGCGCAGGCGATACCTTCTCTGCCGGCAGTGTTCCGCGGATGCTGGCAGGGTGAGGTTTCGCAGCTCGATTGGATTCGGCGCGACCCGGCCAGCGCGCACAAAATCGGTTTCTGGACGCCCAAGACTTATCGGCTCTGCTACCGGCGCGTCGGCGATCAACCGTTCACGCTCACCTTCACTGAGACCGGCGTCGCTCCGAGCGAAAAGATTATCCATCCCTACGGCAACGTCGTGCCGATTACGACCGACGGCCGCGAGTACGCCGCGATGCGCTCGCGCTTGAATTTCGACGAGTACAAGACCCGCCCCGACGGCGGCCTATCTCCCACTTTCACGGTCGACGAGACCACCAACCTCGCCTGCCGCATCGCCGGCGACGACATGATGGTCAATGCCGACGTCTTCGGCACGCGTGACGGCGAGCCGTGGTTCACGGCGCATTGGCGCGCGGATTTCCGCCGGGCCGCCGATTAGCAAGACCGCCGATTAGCAACGTTTGCGCCGCTTGCCTCTCGGGGCTGCCTAACCTAATGATCTCGCATGCCCACAGCCCTTGATCCGCAGATGAAAGTGATGCTGGACGCGTTCAACGCGGCTGGCCCGATGTTCCTGCGTGCGGAAACGGCCGAGCAGGCGCGAGCCAAGATGCGCGCGCTGCTCGAAGCCAATCCGATCCCGCTGCCTGCGATCTATCGCGTCGAGGATCGCCACATCCCCGGCGCTGACGGACAAATCGGGGCGCGCGTCTACACTCCCGAAGGGGATCTGCCAATGGGCGTGCTCGTGTATTTCCACGGCGGCGGATGGGTGCTCGGCGACCTCGAGAGTCACGACCGCGTATGCCGCGCGTTGGCCAACCAGGCGGGATGCGTCGTCGTGTCGATCGACTATCGTCTCGCGCCCGAGCATGTCTTCCCGGCCGGCGCGGAGGATTGTTATGCCGCGACCAAGTGGGTTTCCGAAAACGCCGCGTCGATCAACGGCGACGCGACGCGGCTCGCCGTCGGCGGCGACAGCGCCGGTGGAAACCTGGCCGCCGTCGTCTCGATGATGGCGCGCGATCGCGGCGGTCCCGCCATCAACTTCCAATTGCTGATGTACCCCGTCACCGATTGCGCGCTCGACACTCCGTCGCAGAAGGAATTCGCCGCCGACGGCTTCGTGCTATCGCGCGCCGATATGGAATGGTTCTGGAAAAACTACGCAGACACCGTTGCCGAGAAGAACAATCCTTACGCATGCCCGCTCCGCGCGAAGGATCTCAAGAGCCTGCCGCGCGCGCTCGTACTGACAGCCAGTCACGATCCGCTGCGTGACGAAGGCGAGCGCTTCGCCGGTCGCCTGATTGCAGCCGGCGTGCCCGTGGTCTGCACTCGCTACGAAGGCGTTACTCACGGCTTCATCAGCTTCGCCGACGCGCTGGACAAAGGCAAAGAAGGCCAGCGCCAGGCCGCAGACGCGCTGAAGGCCGCTTTCGCCCGCTAGCGCGAATTCGTTCTTTTCTTCCTGCTATATTCGTCCGCGATGGCGAACCGACCTACGCGCAACCTGAAGGATGACAATCCGATTCGCGGCGAGCCGGCCCGCGCGTTCGACGACCTGTATCACAGCCTCGTTACGGCCTCGTGGCCCGGCCTCATCGCCAGGATCGCGTTTGCGTTCACCATTGCCAATCTCATCTTCGCCACCGGCTACTACTTCGATCAGGGCATCGAGAACGTTCACTCCCACGATTTCATCGACATGTTCTTCTTCAGCGTGCAGACCATGGCGACCATCGGCTACGGCAAGATGGAGCCGGTCACCCTCTTCTCTAACATCCTGGTTTCGATCGAGGCGCTCACCGGCCTGCTCGCGCTCGCGCTGATGACCGGCCTCGTGTTTTCGAAGTTCTCGCGCCCTACGGCGCGCATAAGATTCACCCGCTATGCCGTCATCGGCCCGCGCGACGGCGTCAATAGCCTGATGATCCGTGCCGCCAACATGCGCGCGAACCGAATTTTCGAAGCGAGCATTCACGTAGTCCTCGCCCGGCAGGAGATAACTGCCGAGGGTGATACCATCCGCCGCCTCTACGATCTGGAGACGACGCGCAGCCGGAGCGCGATGTTCGCGTTGTCGTGGACGGCGGTGCATCAGATCGTCGAAGGCACTCCGTTGTTCGGTGCGACCAGGGAGTCGATCGCCGCCAGCGAGCCCGAGCTCATCGTTTCCATCGTCGGACTCGACGAGACGTTCTCTCAAACCGTTCACGCACGGCATACCTTCCAACTCGACGAGATCATCTGGGGAGCGCGCTTCGCCAACGTGCTCGTGCTCCATCCCGACGGCAGCCGCAGCGTCGACTACGACCACTTCGACGACGTCGAAATGACTACACCCGCCAAATGATGCGAATTCGCGCTTGTTCACACATCAGTGCAAATCTGGGCATTATCAATGAGCGCCGTGCGGCAGGAATTCCGCGCACGGGAGTGGGGAGACAGAATGGCGTCAGGTGCGGCGGGTAATTCCCGAAGATTTCTTATTGCGATCGCGCGATGGTTCGACACGTCGGCCGGTGGCGCTCCCCCGGCGGACCTGCCGCAGAAGACGGATTGGTTCCGATGCATCCCGTACGTCGTCGTTCACCTGATGTGCCTCGGCGTTATCTGGGTTGGATGGAGTCCCATCGCGGTGGCGGTTGCGGTCGCGCTGTATTTCATCCGGATGTTCGCGATCACCGGCTTCTACCATCGCTACTTTTCGCATCGCTCATACAAAACCTCGCGCGCCGGCCAATTTGTTTTCGCCGTGATCGGCGCGACCGCGGTGCAACGCGGCGCGCTGTGGTGGGCGTCGCATCATCGCCTGCATCATCAGCGATCCGACGAACCCGAAGACGTTCATTCGCCGCGCCAGCACGGTTTCATCTGGAGTCACATCGGATGGATCACGTCGGAGTCGAACTTCCGATCTGAGCTGCGGGTCGTGCGCGACCTCGCCAAATTTCCCGAGCTGGTGTTTCTCGATCGCTTCGACGTGCTGGTGCCGACCGTGCTGGGCTTCGCGCTGTTCGGGCTGGGCGCGTTTCTACAGCGCCACGCGCCGGGCATGCACACGACCGGCGCGCAAATGCTCATCTGGGGATTTTTCATCTCGACCGTATTTCTCGGGCACGGCACCTTCACGATCAATTCGCTCGCGCACGTTTTCGGGCGCCGCCGGTATGAGACTAACGACGACAGCCGCAACAGCTTCGCGCTCGCGATGGTCACGCTCGGCGAGGGATGGCACAACAATCACCATCACTACCCGGCCGCCGCTCGCAACGGCTTTTTCTGGTGGGAAATCGACATCACCTACTACATCCTCAAGATGCTCGAAGCGTGCGGAATCATCTGGGACCTGCGCCAAGTCCCGCCCGAGCTGCTCGACGAATCTCTGCTCGACCGATCGCGCGTCGAGAAGCTGCGCGTCAAGCCGATAGCACCCCCCGCAGTCGCGATGCCCGAGCCGCCAATGTCCTCCGCGCTCACGAGTGCGCCCGCGGACATCGAATCCGCCAGCCCCGCGCAATAGCACGCAGAGCCGCTTGGCGCGCTTGCACCACGGTGCGAGCGCGTGTATTCGATTGCGTCGATGGCTAAATCCGATTCAATCGTCGCGTCGGGGGTTGAGGCGGCGCGTGCGCGGCGTCCCGCTATAATCGATCGTTTCGCGCGTGGCGCGGTGCTGTCCCGTTTCGCAGGAATCAAGAGCGATCGCATCGTGATTGAAGACGCCGGAGAGCGTATTCCATTCGGCCAGGATGCGGCCGACGCTGATTTGCGCGCGACCATCCGCGTCCACGACCGGCGCTTCTATTCGGATCTCGCGCTCGGCGGCAGCATGGGCGCCGGCGAGGCGTACATGGCCGGCTCGTGGACGACCGACGATCTCACCGCGCTCGTGCAAATCATGATTCGCAACCGTGACGTGACCGAGGGCATCGACGGCGGCCTCGCGCGGCTGGCAAATCCGGTTCGCCGCATCCTCCACTACCTCAATCGCAATACCAGGACGGGCGCCCAACGCAACATCGCAGCGCATTACGATCTCGGTAACGATTTCTTCGAGCTGATTCTCGATCGCACGCTGATGATGTACTCGTGCGCGATCTTCGAGCGCCCCGACGCTACGCTCGAGGAAGCGTCAGCGGCCAAGGTCGATCGCATCTGCCGCAAGCTCGACCTGCGCGCGCACGATCATCTGGTCGAAATCGGCACTGGATGGGGCGGCTTCGCGATTCACGCCGCGAAGAATTACGGATGCCGCGTGACGACCACTACGATCTCTCGCGCGCAGCACGACTACGCCGTCAAGCGAATCGCCGCCGAGGGATTGTCGGAGCGAATTACCGTGCTGCTGAAGGACTACCGCGACCTGACCGGCCATTTTGACAAGGCGGTCTCGATCGAAATGATCGAAGCGGTCGGGCATCACTTTCTCGATTCGTATTTCCGCAAATGCGGCGAGTTGCTGAAGCCCGACGGCATGATGCTTTTACAGGCGATCACGATCAGCGACCGCGAGTACGAAGGCGCGCTCAAGCGCGTCGATTTCATCAAGCAGTACATCTTCCCGGGCAGCTTCATTCCGTCGGTGACGGCGCTGTGCGATTCGATCACGCGCTCGAGCGACATGCGGTTGTTCCATCTCGAGGACCTCACGCCCAACTACGCCGAGACGCTCAAGAACTGGCGGCAGCAGATGTTCAAGAACATCGAAGGCGTGCGCGCGCTCGGCTATCCCGAGGAGTTCATCCGGATGTGGGAATTCTACCTCTGCTACTGCGAGGGCGGATTCCGTGAACGGTATATCGGCGACGTGCAGATGCTGCTGACCAAGCCGGGGTCGCGTCGCGCTCCGATTGTGCCGCGGCTGTAAGGCCACCGACATAAAAATGCGAACGCCGAATCCGGGAATCCGGATTCGGCGTTCGCCGTTCAGTTGGTCGAGAGTTACTGGATACTAATCGTTTCGGTCGGTGTAGCTGTGGGCGTAGCTGTCAGCGTAGCCGTCGCAGTAGCTGTTGCCGTAGCTGTGGCGGTGGCTGTTGCCGTAGCCGTCGCGGTAGCTGTGGCGGTGGCTGTTTCCGTGGGTGCAGGCGACGGCGTGAAGTTGGCGACTGCCGCCCCGACCGGGAAGTTCAAGCGGCTGCTGCGAGTCTTGATCTGAAGGGTCGGGGGAATGTTGCCGCCGCTGGTCGTGAAGTCGGTATACATCTGCAACGCATTCGCATTGTTGCTGATGACATACAGAGCGCCATCATCGTTGCCGAGCGCAATTCCCTCGGGACGTTTGAGTTTGGTCTTGCCGCCCTCAATCGTGCCGAGCAAGGTACCGGTGAAAGCGAAGAGATCGAAGCTGTCGGGATCGAAGGGATCGAAGATTTGGATATTGTTCTGGCCGATGTCGGTCACAAATATGGTGTCGTTGGGTAGTCCAGTATCAGGGTTTATATAGCTGCCTGAGGAAACCGCAATGAACACGGGGTTATCCAAATCTCCGCCGGTAGCAGCACCTGGCAGCGGAAAACCTATGATGGCGACCGGCACACCGAAACCCGCATCGAGATCGTCAAACGCGCCGGGAGCGTAAACGGTTACGAAGGTGGGGGCGTGGTTAAACGGCAAACCGGGGGTTGGGATAGTTGCGCCGACTTCGTTCACGACGAATAGATAGCCGAATTGGTCGAACGCCATGCCGATTGGACCGAACAGGAAACTGAGGCATCCGCCGATGGTGGCGTTAGTCGGGATCGTATCCACTGGCTCCATGGTCGAGGGATCGATGCATTCGCCGTTGACTACCAGCGGGGATCCGGGAGCCGGGCAGACATCCACCGGACTGTTGTTGAAGGGGACAGGGTTAACGGTGCCCACGAGCGTGCTGACATCGAATTCGCTGATGGTGCCCACGCTCTCTCCGATGAACAACGGGCTGCAGATTCCGCCGGTATTATCCGGTCCGATGATTCCCGCGACCGCGTAGTTCGCAACTGCCAGGAGGTCGCTGCGCCCCTTAACCAGCAGGTCGCCGTCGGGGGTGTCCCTCCATGGATAGAGATCGAAGGGGTTGGCAAATGCCACGCCCTGGCTGATGTCTATGCCGGTGTTGTTGGGTTGGCCCTCGATGAGATCCGAGCCGAGTACGACTGACGGCGCGGTATTTCCATTCGAGCCCGGAGCGAAGATTTCAACAAAGCCGTTGGCGAAACCGAGCGTGCCGATGGGAGGAGCAAACACGACGACGGGCAATGCGACGGCGATGTTACCGGTGAGCGAGCTGACTGCGTCGCCCGACGCTCCGCTGAAATTACCGAGGTTGGTGTTCGAGCCGTTGACGAAGAATTTGGGATTGGCCTTGTGGCCGCTGCCCTCTAGAAAAGTCTCGACGCTGCCGGCAAACTGCGAGCCGTAATCTGACACGATAACCGTGTCCAACAGCTTGGCGTGAGGAACTTTCCCTTTGCCAGCGAAGCTGATGCCCGCTGTCCCCATGACCATTGCAGCTACCGTCAACATCGTGGCCACGAGCGAAAGCGGACGAGTGACCCCGATCAACCTCATCCCTCCCGGCGCCAACGAGATCCCATCCGTGCTCTGAGTCATCGTCTGCATCCTTCCATGCGTCATGTTATCTAACCCCCGCAGATTCGAATCGCTCTCCCGTCTGCTGAGCCAATCAACCTAGAAAATCCTTCGCAGCCCTAGGTCGTTCCCACTCCCGGCAAAACCAGCTAAAAGCCCCGCCAAGCTCCGGAAATCCCCCGGACGCGTATTCGGTGGGAGTAGCTACACTGATCAGATGACAAATTCAAGAGCGGCGTAATTCTTTGTTCATGATCTAATTGAAAGGCAATTTGGCGATCGAGCGTCATGAAGTGCAGGCAGCTATGCGGAGCGGCCTGGACCAAGGATCGACGCGCCGGATTTTTGGGCATCGCGGCAATGTGTATCGAAGTGCGTCAGTTAGTACGCGGATGACTAACATCACACAACCATTTTCGGACTGTTGCGAATACGTGACGGGCGCGTGCACCCTTCTTGACAAGGGACATCCGGGAATGGTAGCTAAGCCGCGTTCGTAGGATCCGTACGTTACGGACGGGGATTGAGTGTCTGACGCTTGCCTGGTGAAGCAATCAGGCGAGGAGTTCGACGTAACCACTAGAGCTCCGGCTTGGGGGTGACTATGCAGAACGGGAATCAGGGATTCGGCGGAACGCGGTGGCGGAGTCTGATGGTGGCCGCCGTGGCGACGATCGGAACGCTATGGACTTCGGTCGCGATGGCGACGATCACGCAAGGCGACTTTTCAGTTTACGGATTTTTCGAAACGCGCGAATCGGGGCAGTGGGGCAAAGGCAGCTCGAGCCAGGATTCGACGCCGACCACGTTCCTCCATCCGACGCCCACTTCGACTTATGCGGCGCCGGGCAAGTCGTTCGGAATCACGGGCGGCAGTTTCGATTTCAATCATTGGGATCTGTCTGAAGCGCGGCAACTCGCGGACATTCGACCGGACTACCACACGGTCAAGAACTACAAGCTGCTGGGCCGCTTCGACACACTGATTGTGAAGGATGCGGACTTCTTCGCCTACTACCGGCCTTGGTACGACGCGATGGGGACGCTGAAGAACGTCGGCCGCGCTCGGCCGAATACCGATGCGACGCCATACACGCAGGACGCGCTGCAGGACGAATATTTCAAGAACGATCTGCGCGAGTACTACGGGCAATTGAACTTTACCGACAACTTCTCCGCACGTATCGGCAAGCAGCAAGTCATCTGGTCGGAAGCCGACGCGCTGTCAGGAACCGAAGTCACGAACCCGGTCGATGCCGAGTGGCATGGTGTTTACGGACAGGAGACCGCGGAAGACACGCGCACCAACGTGCGAATGGTGAAGCTCAACTACATTCTGCCGGACTTCCTGAAGACGGCTAACAACGAAGTTGAAGGCTTCTGGATCCCCGGCGATTTCCAGGCCGCCGGCATCGAGGTCCAGACCGACCCGCGCAATCCGTGGGTAGCTCCGGCCGCGCTCGGGAGTCAGAACGCGCCGTTCGCGTTGAGCATCAATCAGAACGGGCAGCAACTGAACGTCAACGAGTTGCCCAACTCTGATGATAAGGCAATGGTCTTCCTGCCGTTCGGCCCGAAAGTCGGAAAGAAACAATTCGGCGTGTTCGCCGACGTCCTGTTGCAGAGTCTCAGCCATACTCCGTCGAACTCGATCCAAAACAGCGAATTCGGATTCCGGTACTCGAGCCTGCTGCCGATTGGCAACGGACTCCAGGCGAGCTTCATCTACCTGTACGAATTCCGCGACGCGCGCAGTGAAACCTGCGCCACGTGCCCGGCGAGCGTTGTGAATATACCGGGGTCCATCGCGATTGGTCCCGGCGAGATTTTGAGCCCTGGGCACTTTACGCACGGCAGGCCTCGTGCGGGTGTGCCGGTGGTGGGGTCGCTGTCGATCGTCAGCACGACTGACATTCGGCGCAATAACTTCTTCGGCTTGACCGGAACTTACTACGACAAAGATCTGACCGACATCGTGTACCGCTACGACTTCCTGTATCAGCCGGATCATGCGATTTCGACCCCGGTCAATCCCACGGGAACTGCATGGACGGAGTTTACCCGCTTCATCGTTGCGGCTGACCGTCCGACGTACATTCCGTGGATATCGAAGCAGCACACCTTCCTGACGGCGCAGTTCACCGAAACGTGGCTGCCGGATCGTCCGACCGATGCGCAGAGCATCGCGGTTCCCGGATTGCCGGGCGTCGGCAAGGCGCGTGAGCTCAGCAACCTGGGCTTCCTGGCGGCGACGAACTGGCTGATGAACGGGCAGCTGACGGCGACCAACGTAATGCTGTGGGATATCGACGACAACGTCGGCTACCTGAACTCCGACAACGTCTATCGATACTCGCGCAACGTGCTGTTGGGGTTGAACGCAATCTGGTTCCTCGGCCGCAGCGGACGCTACACCGATCCGTACCTGCTCAGCCGCGAGCAGAGGTTCAACGAACTCGAGTTCACTTTCACGTACGAAATCTAGAACTTGCACTTGATTGGATTGGGCGGCTGTAGCTAAATGCTACAGCCGCTTTTTTTTGGTGGGTAGGGCGGTTGCGAGTTGACCGGTGGGCAGGCTGGGGGGCGAGGGAGAGTTGGGCGACTATGCACGACGGGGATAGGGGATGGGCCACAGCAAGGCGCTGGCCGAGTCTGTTGGTCGCGGCAGTGGCGACGGCTGGAACGCTGTGGACGTCAATCGCGATGGCGACGATCACCCAAGGCGACTTCTCAGTCTACGGCTATTTCGAAACCCGCGAATCGGGACGCTGGGGCGAAGGCAGTTCGAGCAGGGACTCGACCCCGACGACGTTCATCCATCCGACGCCAACCTCGACCTACGCGCATCCGGGGCAGTCGTTCGGGATCACGGGCGGCAGTTTCGATTTCAACCATTGGGACCTGGTCGAGGCGCGGCAACTCGCGAATATCAGGCCCGATTACCACACTGTCAAGAACTACAAACTGCTGGGCCGTTTCGACACGTTGATACTCAAGGACGCGGACTTCTTCGCGTACTATCGGCCCTGGTACGACGCGGTGGGGACGCTGAAGAACGTCGGGCGCGCGCGGCCGAATACCGACGCGACGCCGTACACTCAGCGTCAACTGCAGGACGAATATTTCAAGAACGATCTGCGCGAGTACTACGGGCAGTTGAACTTTACCGACAACTTCTCCGCGCGTATCGGCAAGCAGCAGGTCATCTGGTCGGAAGCCGACGCGCTGTCGGGAACCGAAGTCACCAACCCGGTCAATGCGACCTGGCATGGAGTTTACGGTGCAGAGTCGGCCGAAGACACGCGCACCAACCTGCGGATGATCAAGCTGAACTACATCCTGCCGGACTTCTTCAAGACCGCCAACAACGAGTTTGAAGGCTTCGTCATCCCCGGTAACTTTCAGTCAGCGGGAATCATAGCGCAGGGTGACCCGCGCAATCCGTGGGTTATTCCGGTCGCACTCGGCGGAGACACTCCTTTCCCATTAAGCATCAATCAGAACGGGCAGCAGCTCAACGTCAATGAGGCGCCGAATCTGGACGACAAGGCGATGGTCTTTCTGCCGGTTGGCCCGAAAGTCGGGAAGAAGCAATTCGGCTCGTTCGCCGACGTCATTCTGGCGAGTCTCAGCAAACCGCCTTCAAACTCGCTGCAGAACAGCGAATTCGGAGTGCGCTACTCGAGTCTGTTGCCGGTTGGCAACGGCCTCCAGGCGAGCTTTATCTACCTTTACGAGTTTCGCGATGCGCGCAGCGAAACCTGCACCTTCTGCACGCCGAGCGTGACGGGATTTTCGACTGCGGCTGAAGTTGCGCCCGGCGAGTTCTTAATTCCGAATCACTACACTCACGGGAGGCCGCGCGCTGGCGTGCCGGTGGCGGGGTCGGTTGAGGTCGTGGGCGTGACTGACTATCGCCGCAACAACTTCTTCGGTTTGACGGGAACCTACTACGACAAAGAACTGACTGACATCGTGTATCGCTATGACTTTCTGTATCAGCCGGATCATGCGATCTCGTCGCCACACGACGTTACGGGATCGGCCTGGACCGAGTTTACGCGCTTCATCGTCGCGGCCGACCGTCCGACCTACATCCCGTGGATATCAAAGCAGCACACCTTCCTGACTGCGCAGTTCACCGAGACGTGGCTGCCGGATCGTCCAACCGATGCGTCTGCCGCTCCGATTCCCGGACTGCCTCCCGTCGGCAAGGCGCGCGAGCTCAGCAGCCTGCTGACCCTCGCAGCCACCAACTGGTTGATGAATGGCCAGTTGACCAGCGGCAACGCCCTCGGATGGGACATCGACGACGATGTCGGCCTGCTCGACAGCCTCAACGTCTACCGGTATTCGCGCAACGTGCTGTTGGGGTTGAACGCGATCTGGTTCATCGGCCGCAGCGGCCGTTACACTGATCCGTACCTGTTCAGCCGCGAGCAACGGTTCAACGAGCTCGAGTTCACTTTCACGTACGAAATCTGAAGTTCCAGCGGATCGGTTGGGCGGCGGCGGCGAAAGCTACCGCCGCCCGGTCTTTTACGGCAAAATTGATGCAATCGCGGCGTCGAGCGTACCCGACTGCGTTGCATTCGTTTCCTGCGCGACGCCGATCGCGCATTAGGGATGGACGACAATCCACACACCGCTTGGTACCTGGTTCGCACCAAGACCGGCAAGGAGCGATGGGTTCGCGATCAGCTGGCCAACACTGTGCCCGAGGTGTTTTTGCCGATGCTCAGGGCGAGGATGCCGCGCTGGGGCCGGCTGACGGTGTCGGTGACGCCGTTGTTTCCATGCTACGTGTTCGCGAGGTTCGATCTCGAGCGCCAGTACTTCGACGTGAAGTATATGGCGGGCGTTCGTGCAATCGTGTCGGCGGGAGCGGATCCGATCGCGGTGCCGGCGGCGATCGTGTCGGAGATTCGGCGGCGCGGCGTCGACGACGTGATCGAAATACCAGACAAGCCGTTCGATACCGGCGAGCGCGTAGTGGTGGTGGATGGTCCCTTTCGCGGATTCGAAGCGATCTTCCAGCGCTACCTGGCAGGCGCGGAGCGGGTGGCGATTCTGCTGAGCGCAGTGGAGTCGGGCGGGCTGCGCGTGGTGCTGTCGGCCTCGGCGGTCGCCAAAGATTCCTGACCGGTACAATGAACGCTTACTTAGCTCTTAGGATGTTTAAAGCAATTTTGAAATCGCGATAGTATTGGCACAACAGCGGTTAGATCGGGTTAAAGCGACCAGAAGGTTTGGCTCTATGCTCGATAACGTGGCCCTGTAGAATGAACCGGGGAACAAAATGAATCGAGCAAGAAAGCCGGTGCGGGTGGTGCCCAAAGGATGGGGCCGTGAGGTGTGGATCGCGAATGGCGATCTTTACTGCGGGAAGATTCTGGAAATTCGCAAGGGCAAGAAGTGCTCGCTGCATTTCCACAAAATCAAGACCGAGTCGTTTTACCTGCGCAGCGGCAAGCTGCTCGTGCGCGTCAAGGAGACACCCGAGAGCGCTACCATCGAGGAGTTCGAGCTGGTCGCCGGCGAATGCATGGACGTCCCGAAGGGGCTGGTGCATCAGATGGAGGCGATCGAGGACGCCGAGCTGTTTGAGTTTTCGACGCAGCACTTCGACAGCGACTCGCATCGGCTGGTGCCCGGCGACTAGATCGGATCGCATTCCAATCTGACAACACAGGCGCGGCGAAATGAGCCGCGCCTTTTTCGTTTGCGGCGACGGCTGGTGCTTGCGATCGGGGGCCCGTGGTATAGTTTTGGCGCTCCTGACATGGGGTTGAGATGGCAAAAGTAGCGTTGATAACCGGCGTGACCGGACAGGATGGGTCGTATCTCGCCGAGTTTCTGCTGAAGAAAGACTACGAAGTGCACGGGATGGTGCGACGCACTTCGAGTTTCGCGACCGGGCGAATCGATCATCTGCGCAAGGGCTTCGGCCCGGGCTCGTCGCAAGGTCTGCAACTGCACTACGGCGATCTGGGCGACGGCACCGGGCTTCGCCGGATCATCGAGCAGGTGCGTCCCGACGAGGTTTACAATCTTGCCGCGCAATCGCACGTGCGCATCTCATTCGATCAACCTGAATACACTGCCGATGTCGTTGGACTGGGGACGCTGCGATTGCTCGAGGCGTTGCGCGATCACAACAAGCGCCGCGGGCGCGAGGCGAAGCTCTACCAGGCGGGCTCCTCCGAGATGTTCGGCAAGGTGACGGAGAATCCGCAGCGTGAGACGACGCCGTTTCATCCGCGCAGTCCGTACGCGTGCGCCAAGGTCTATGCGCATTGGCAGACGGTCAATTATCGCGAGGCGTTCGAGCTGTTCGCGTGCAACGGAATTCTATTCAACCACGAGTCGCCCCGGCGCGGCGAGAATTTCGTGACGCGCAAGATTACCCGCAGCGCGACGCGAATCAAACTGGGCATCCAGGAGAAGCTCGCACTCGGCAACCTGGATGCGCGGCGCGATTGGGGGTTTGCCGGCGATTACGTCGAGGCGATGTGGCTGATGCTGCAGCAGGAGCAGCCCGACGACTACGTGGTTGCGACCGGCGAGACTCATTCAGTGCAGGAATTTCTGGAAGTCGTGTTCGCTCACCTGAAACTGAAATGGCAGGACCACGTTGAGATCGATCAGCGATTCTTCCGTCCCGCGGAAGTCGATTTGCTGATCGGCGACGCCTCGAAGGCCAAGCGCCAACTCGGTTGGACGCCCAAAGTGAAGTTCGAGCGACTGGCGGAATTGATGATCGAAGCGGATTTGGAGCTGGCCGAGCGCGAACTACGCAGCATGGGCCATTAGAACTTTCTAGCTGGCGGCGCGCTTGACGGCTGCCGCTTCGAACTCACGTTCGAGGCGCTGGATGTCGGCGGCCGAGAGGCTGAAATACTTCGCTTCAGGATGGTGGAAGACGACGGCGCTGACGGCGCTTTCGGGGTCCATCATGAAGCCGTCGGTCAACTGCACGCCGATCGCATTCTGGTCGACTTCGAGCAGGCGGAATAGCTGCTCCTGATCCTCCAGACGCGGACATGCTGGGTAGCCGAACGAGAAGCGCTTGCCGTGGTAGTGCGCCTGCACGAGATCCTTGAGCGAGAGTCCCGGCGGATCGCCGATGCCCCACATCTGGCGAATCTTCACGTGCAGGAGTTCGGCAAAGGCCTCGGTGCCTTCGAGCGCGAGCACCTGCAGGATGTGCGAGCGAAGGTAGTCGCCCTTGTTTTTCCAATCCTCGGCCAGCGCGCGGACGCCGGTGCCTATCGTCGTGACGAACATGCAGAGATAGTCGGCGCGGCCGGAGTCGCGCGTGGCGACGTAGTCAGCGAGGCACAGATGCGGCGGCTCGCTCTGGCGGCCGAAGGTGAACGACTCGAGCACGGTTTTGTTTTTGTTGTCCGGCGAAAGGATCATGACGGTGCGATCGCCGTCGGATTGCGCGGGGAAGAATTTGTAAACGGCGTTGGCGGAAATGTCGGTGCGCGCGAGAATCTGCTGCGCGACTTCCTCGACGCGATCGTGCAGATCCCGCGCCTTCGGGTCGCCGGCCTCGAACGCCTCAACGTAATTCTGAAAGCCCAGATGCTTGGAGTAGAGGCTCTTGGGATTGATGTAGTCGAAGATCTCGCCGAGATCGTAATTGCGAATCACGTGAGTCTTCAGATCAGGCGGCTGCGGAATCTCGACGTCGCGACTCACCGCTGACCTGCTCGGCGCGACGTCCGCTGGCGCATCGACGACCTTGGGCGCGGCTTCGAGCATCTTTTTCGACTGCTCGGCGAGGACGTGCGTGAGAGACTCGCGCCGCTCGAAGTCCATGATCTGATTGGCGAGATCGAGACCGTTCATCGCGTCGTTGGCGTAGGCGACGAGGCCTTGATACTCGGGCGCGATTTTCATTCTCGTGAAGCGGTTCGAGAGCGCGGCGCCGCCGACCAGGATCGGACAATCAATGCCCGCGGTCTTCAAGTCCTGCGCCGTCGCGACCATCATCTGCGCCGACTTCACCAGCAAACCCGACAGCCCGATGGCGTCGGGGCCGTGCTCGCGGAACGCCTTGATCAATTCCTCGGGCGGAACCTTGATGCCGAGATTGACGACGCGGTAGCCGTTGTTGCTGAGAATTATCTCGACCAGGTTCTTGCCGATGTCGTGAACGTCGCCCTTGACGGTGGCGAGAATAATCTTGCCCTTGGTCGCGCTCTCGGACTTCTGCATGTGCGGTTCGAGGTGCGCGACCGCGGCCTTCATCGCCTCGGCCGATTGCAGCACTTCGGCGACGATCATCTGGTTGGCGTTGAACAGGCGCCCGACTTCGTCCATGCCCTTCATCAACGGGCCGTTGATGATTTCAATCGGGCCACGGGTGGTCAGCGCTTCGTTGAGGTCATCGACGAGGCCGTCCTTGGAACCCTCGAGGATGTAGCGGGCCAGTCGATCGTCGAGCGGCATCGACTTGCGATCCTCGGCGGTGACGGTGCTTTTGCGCGCGCGGAAGTAGGCGGCGAATGCTGCGATCGGATCGTCGCCGCGCCACCAGATCAAATCCTCGGCGAGCTTGCGCTCCTCTTCGGGAATCGAAGGATAACGGTGCAGCTTTTCGGAATTTACTATCGCGAGGTCGAGGCCGGCCTGCACGCAGTGATAGAGCATCACGGCGTTCAACACCTCGCGGCCCGCCTCGGGCAGTCCGAACGATACGTTCGAGATGCCGAGGATGGTTTTACAACTCGGCAGCGCCTCTTTGATCAGCCGAATGCCTTCGATCGTTTCGATGCCGGAGCCGATATAGTTTTTGTCGCCTGTGCCGACCGGGAAAACGAGCGGATCGAAGATGATGTCCTCGGGCTCGACGCCGTATTTTTCGGTGAGCAGCTTGAACGAGCGCTGCGCGACCTGCAGCTTGCGCTGTCGGGTGACGGCCTGCGCCTGCTGCTTGTCGTCGTCGATGCATCCGACGACGAGGGCGGCGCCGAAGCGTCGCGCGAGCGGCACGACTTTCTGGAAGCGATCCTCGCCGTCTTCGAGGTTGATCGAATTGATCAGCGACTTGCCGGGCGTTCGTTTGAGCGATTCTTCGATCACGCGGTGATCGGTCGAATCGATCATCAGCGGTACTTTTACTTTCTTGACTTCGATTTCGAGAAAGCGCGTGACGTCAGACATCTCGTCGCGATCCGGGTCCTGCAGGCATACGTCAAGGATGTGCGCGCCGCGGCGCACCTGCACGCGGCCGACTTCGGACGCTTCCTCGACCTTGCCTTCCGCGATCAGCCGCTTGAACTTGCGGCTGCCGAGCACGTTGGTCCGCTCACCGACAATCACGGGACGAGTGTCGTTGTCGATGACGAGAGTCTCGATGCCGGAGACTACAGAGCGCCTGACGGTCGAGCGCTCCCGCGGCCGCTTGCCGGCGACCGCATCTACCAGCAGGCGAATGTGTTCGGGCGTCGTGCCGCAGCATCCGCCGACCAGATTGACCCATCCGTTTTCGGCGAAGCGCGCGATCTTCCCGGCGAGCATCGCGGGCGTTTCGTTGTAATGGCCTTCTTCGTCGGGCAGGCCGGCATTGGGCACGCACGCGACGAAAAATTTCGAGATGCTCGACAGTG
>Ga0210393_10001183_pt1 | contig 22251 bp, 26 predicted proteins | sample IncBWC27OmetaG_FD_160068 | JGI IMG/M metagenome (GOLD analysis project Ga0210393, IMG submission 160068) | Forest soil microbial communities from Barre Woods Harvard Forest LTER site, Petersham, Massachusetts, United States - Inc-BW-C-27-O ... | reverse complement strand
GTCTCGACTTCGAGGTCGCGGTACAGGTCGGGCGTCAGGTACGCGCTATGCGGGTCGAGCGACGCCAGCATCCCGCTGATTGCGCCGTCGATCAGCTTCTTGGTGGTGACCGGCTCGACGTAGTTTTTCTGCACGATTGCGAGCACGCTCGCGAACGTGTCGAGCTCCTGGTAGGTGTCGTTCGAGAGCGCCTGGGCTCGGCGGACGGCGACCTCCTGTAGGACCAGGAAGCATGCGACCAGCGAAACCGCCAACGTGATGGACCATCGATGTCTTTTCATCATGGAGATTAATTACTACCGAACCCGTGATTATGAGTTGTCCATTTAAGCAGATGCCGCCCTCTGATGCATACGGTAGCGACACCTCCCCGGTTACCGTTCTGATTCCCCTTTTATCCCTGTTTTGAGTCGAGCAGTTGCTGCAATGCGTCCTTGACGTCGGGCCGCGACCAGTCAAACGCGCCCATATGATGCGCGACAATCTGCCCCTTGCGATCGATTATGAACGTTTCGGGCACCCCGCTCACCTCATAAGTCTCACCGATCTTGTTCTCGGGGTCGAGCAGAATTGTGAACTGGTAGCCGTTCTTCGCGACGTACGGCGCGACCGCCGCGCGGCCCTTGGTATCCTGACTGACCGCGAGCATCACGAAATCCTTATTTTTCTTGAAATCGTCGTACAGCGTCTCCATCGAGGGCATTTCCTCGCGGCACGGCTCGCACCAGGTCGCCCACACGTTGAGGAATACAACTTTTCCCTTCAGCGATTGGAGCGATACAGTCGTCCCGTCCAGCTTCTCGAGCTTGAAATCCGCCGCCTGGCTGCCGGCCGCCACCGGGGAGCTTCCTGTACCGCTGCTGATTCCAGATGAATTCTCGATGCGCGCGCCGCGATGCCCGCTGAGCACCACCAGCGCGAGTCCCGTCAGCACGACGATACCCGCGACCAGGTAGAGGATTCTATCTTTTATCTCCATGCGCTCAGGCCCGCGCCGCCTTTATTGCCGGGCGTCTTTCTTTCTCACCGGGCTGCTGCTGACCGCTCTCTGCCTGAGTCCTTCCATTGGTGAGAATCAGCGCGATGCCGCCAAGGACCATCATCGCGAACGCAATCAGTTGCGCCTCGCTGAACATGTAGAACACTCGCGGATTGATTCGCCAGAACTCGACGAGGAAACGCGCGGCGCCCGCCAGTACCAGGTACCAACAGAGCAGGCGTCCCGGCGGGTAAGACGTCTTGCGCATCGACCACAGTATGTAGAACACGCCGAGATACAGAATAGTTTCGTAAATCGGCGCCGGATGTACTCGCACGTTGAGGCAGTCTGACAGGCTCGAGCACGCCGGCACCAACTGATAATTCTCGCCTAGCTTCAGGACCGTCTGCGGAGTCCAGCCGACGATCGCGTGCGGATACGACATTGCCCACGGCACGTTGGACGCCAAACCCCAGTCGCCATCGCCGGCGAGCTGGCATCCCTGTCTGCCGATCGCCTGTCCGATCGCGAGCGCCGGCCCGCACATGTCCATCGTCGATCCGAACCCGATTCGATACCAGCGCGAAACCAGGTACGCGCCGAAAATTCCGCCAATCATGCCGCCGTAGAACACGAATCCCGATCCCGAAAAGATCATCGACTTGGGATCGGCAAGGTACGTCGGCAAGTCGTCGAGGATCGCGTAGAGCCGCGAACCGACCAGCCCCATCACAGCCGCGGTGATCACGATCGACGACGAATACTCGGGATCGTACCCGCGCCGGATGCATTCGAGGCGGATAACGTAGTCGGCCGCCAGAAATCCCAGCGCCATCATCAGCCCGAAGCTGTAAACGGTCAGCGGGCCCAGGTGGAACAAAACAGGAATCATTGTTGGTTGGAATTATAGTACGCGAGCGCCCGCACTGACCACAAAGGGTTTTTTCACGTTTTCAGTATCCAGACTGGCGCGGACGTGCGGGTCTATATATATGACGCAATCATGCGGGCAGTTGTTCAACGCGTCAGCCGCGCCGAGGTGCGGGTCGAGGGCCGAGTCGTCGGCAAGATCGCGCAAGGATTCGTCGTGCTCCTGGGCGTCGCAGAAGGCGACACTGACGCAGACGCAGCATTCCTGGCAGACAGAATCATCGGGATGCGCATCTTCGCCGACGCGGCCGGCAAAATGAATCTTTCAATTACGCAAGTTGATGGCGCCTTGCTGGTCGTCTCGCAATTCACATTAATCGCCGACACCAACTCAGGCCGCCGCCCATCATTCACCAAAGCCGCCGCCCCGGGGGAAGCCCGCCGCCTCTACGAACACTTCCTCTCACTAGCCCGAACCCGCGGTGTCAAACTAGAAACCGGCGAATTCGGAGCCACGATGGAGGTAGACCTAATCAACGACGGCCCAGTCACAATCATCCTAGACACCCGCGAAAAATAACCTCCCCCTTTTCGGTCCCCCTTCCCGCTCGGGAAATGGTTACCCCCAACAATCCGGTTCCCCTTCCCGCTCGGGAAGGGGTTAGGGGTTAGGTTCCCCGCGCCACCGCCCGCTCCAATTCAATTCGCTCAAAAACTCAGAGCGCAGCGAAGAATCCCGCCGCTTTTTCTTCCCCACGCCCTTCTTGTTGTCATTCTAGAGCCGCCGCGGCGAAGAATCCCGGATCCTTCTTCCCCTCTCCCTGTGAGGGAGAGGATCAAAGGTGAGGGTCCGCTTACAGCGCGCGTTTCGCGCGCGACTCAAGATTCTGCCTCGCATTTCTCATCCTTGTGTCATTCAGAGCGCGGCGAAGAATCCCGGATCCTTCTTCCCCTCTCCCTGTGAGGGAGAGGATCAAAGGTGAGGGTCCAAATTCGCGCGCGGCGTTAGATGATGCGTTGCGCAACTTGATCCGCGCGCGACTTAAGATTCTGCTCCGCGTTTCTTGTCCTCGTGTCATCCCGAGCCCGTTCGGCTTCGCTCAGGGCAGACTCCGCCGAGTGACCCCGAATCTTTTTGTATGCTGGTAGACTCACCCCACCCACGGATCAACCGACCTCCTCGACACTCTCCCACTCGCGCCCTCTTCCCTTGTGTCATTCAGAGCGCGGCGAAGAATCCCGGATCCTTCTTCCCCTCTCCCTGTGAGGGAGAGGATCAAAGGTGAGGGTCCAAATTTCGCGCGCGGCGTTAGATGATGCGTTGCGCAACTTGACCGCGCGCGACTTAAGATTCTGCTCCGCGTTTCTTGTCCTCGTGTCCTCCCGAGCCCGTTCGGCTGCGCTCAGGGCAGGCTCCGCCGAGGGACCCGAATCTTTTTGAATGCTGGCCGACTCACCCCACCCACGCGTCAAGCGACCTCCTCGACACTCTCCCGCTCGCGCTATTTTTCTTGTGCTATCCTAATGAGAGGTCTCGATGACGAGCAGAAATGGAGCTGAGATCACGAAACACTGGGGCGAGTCACTAAGGAGAAAGGCAGCATTGGTAGCAGCCACTCTGCTGCCGCTCTGCCTCATATACATAGTGCCGCTGGCCGCTAAGAGTTTGCCGGTTGATCAGGCTGGGGCAACAATGATGTCGTATCGCGCTCTCCTCGAGGCTCGGCAAAAATTCGACCGGAAGCCGGTGTGGGTAATCGGCGGGTTGAGATTCACCAATGGAACTGCGTACCTGGGCGCATCGTCAAGTGGACAGGCAGATTCTCACGAAAGCGTCTGTGTCGTACCTACGGAATCTTTCACAGGGTCTGTCGTTGATCCTAACGGCTCGGGAGCAGAAGCAATTCTACGCAGGTTCGACGGCTTGGGCGTTTCAGTGCACGGTCGGTATGAGAGCGCCGCCACCTCCCGTTGTCCGAACGGCACGCTTTTCGTCGCCTTACTTGAAGTCTCATTTGAATAGATCAGCACGCAACTCGACAGCCGCGAGATATAACCTCTTCCACTCACGCTTTTTTGTGTCATTCTGAGCGCAGCGAAGAATCCCGGATCTCTTTGAACGTTGGCCGACCCACCCCATCCACGGATCAAGCGATCCCCTCGACACTCTCCCACTCGCCTTTTTCCCTTGTGTCATCCCGAGCCTAGCCGAGGGACCCCGGATCTTTCTGAACATTGGCCGACCCACCCCCAACCACGAATCAAGCGACCTTCTCGAAACTCTCCTTGCGCACTTCGACCGGACCAAATTACTCATAGGACAGCCGCCGCCGAATTCGGGGATTAAAATCGTGCCTTACAGCGTCTTCAATCAACGCTTCCGACAAGACATTGTCGCAAGCCTGCTTGTGGCATCGCTCGCGCCAATCACGTTTGCTGGATGCGCCGCGACGACGGAAGCGACGGCCTGGCAGATAATGCTTCCTCCCAGTACGGCGACTCGGCGCATACGACCCTGAATCCAAATGCTCCCCTCTCTAGTTGGAGGCCCTTCGCCCAAGGGCCTTATCCAAGTAATGAAATGTGCCAGAGCGCGATCAAGGCTGAAGTCGAAGCAGACAGGCGCGAGGGATCGCCGTCCGCCAGTCACTTTGGTTTCCAGATGGCGCAATGCGTCTCGTCCGACGACCCCCGACTCAAGGGAAACTAGGACAGCCGCAACTTCAACTGAGGACAGTCAACCCCGAATTAGGGCATTAATATTAGGCGGTTCTTTACGCGCATGTTTTTTCAAGGTCTTCTCTCCCATACTTCAATACGTAACCAGAGAATCCATCGACGGACTGTATTGCGAAACCGTCTTCGACGTTGCAAGTAATATTTCGGTCTGCCGTATCCGTCCGGTGGTGGACCATCAGCTACATCTAGAAGATCGTGATGCGTTATATCCTCATAGTCGCCTAACTTGCTCGTCCATTTTCCATTACGTAACTGACGCGCCGCATGTTGAGGAACGTCATTGCTATCGACATAGATAGCGACTTTTTCAAGACGAGGCTGTAGAGAGCCATCGGTGCACTGGACATAACCTTTTGTTGCAAAGGCGAGAATAAATGCACCGCTGGTGGCCATCATGGGTATCCCTGGTGGCCAATATGCGTACCGAGTAGGCCACCAAGGTGCCGCAATCTCATCGGCAGCCCACGCAATACAGTTGTATCTAGTAGTCCAAGAACTAGTCACCCGATGATTCTGGTTGTCGCCGTAGGTGAGGTTTGGAAAAGCGGATCGTGGCCAGCTACCTTGCCGCATGATCGTGCGGCTGGGATTGATACCATTTCACCCAAGCTTTCGCCATCTTTCGGTAGTTCCCGTAGACTTTGGGATCTACTGGATCGGAATGCGTTATTTGTCTGAGTGCCTCAAACCAATGATCGGGGTCTCTGCGCTCTTGCAGGTCCTGAATGATTAAGGGCAAAAATCGCTTACCTTGCCGAATGATCTTAAGGTACGAGGGAGTATTTACTATACGAGTCAATGAGGATGTAACGCCTCGCTCGCGATGCCAAGAAGTACGGAGAGATTCAAAGGTCTCTAGTAGCGTTTCTTCGCTGGTCTGACTTACTAGAGTGAGAGACAGGAATCGCTTCTTGTACCAGCTGCGCAGGGACGGTTGCGGCGAAAGACGCCATTCGGCAGTATCCGAACGATGCCACTCTATCTCTGAGTGATCGTCTGGTTCTGAAAGAACCCGCCCCTGCACGCACACATCCATCTGTTACCGTCCACCTGTTCCAAGAAATGGAACTGATGCAGCATTAAGATGTTTCCGCAATTGCTTTGTTTTTTTCTCCGCTCGCTCAATCACACTCTTCAAAAGGAGAAGGTCTTCGCTATCCAACGCAACAAAGAAAGCCTTATGGTCGCGCTCCGTGTGATAAACAACTTTCAGAACATGAACGATTGTGGCTCCGTACGGTTCCGCGTCAGGGTCAGGTCTAAATGCGTATCGAATGTCACTTAGAATCTTCGCATCGTAGAATACATGCTCATGATCGGTGCTGACTGAAAAGGCCTTAGATGCTCGTGCTAACGGTTCAATGTCCAGAACTGTCTTAAGCCGAGATTTAACCGATTGCGAATCTGCTTCAGGAAAAAAATCCCGAATCGCGTTCAATAAGTCATGGACAAAGGCGTCCAGCGATTGATTTCCACGCGAAGCCCAAATGCGATAGAGCATCTCAATCGTATCTAGGATTTTCTCCGATTCTTTTCTAGGTAAATCGCCAAGTGAAAAGTTTGAAAGGCGAAGAGGTTCGCCCTTGACTTCAGGAACATCCCTGAGAGTCGAAACCAGTGAATCGAACTGCGACTGATCCCATGTAACCAGCGTCTTGATCGCGGTTCGGTTGGAGTCGGGTACAAATAATCGTGGCACTCAAGCATCCCCTAATGCGCGTGGGCGCTTACAAAATTGGGTCAAACTGTCAAGCGAGCCATTCGCTCACAGAAGGGATGCTAACTTACTTGATCTAGGCGTTCAACCTTGTCTAATAAGGGTTTTCAAGAGGCTTCCGAACCGGCCTGTCAGGACAGCGTCGAAATTTAGCGGATGCAGTTAGCCTCAAAAACCATATGTGCCGTGGGCATGATGCTCCTGCTTTTCTCCTGTACCTGCGGCGGCGTTTCTAATGAGTTCTTTCTGCTGCCTAATGAGCAAAGGGACGCTGAATTCCAGAAGTACGATCTCGAGACTCATTATAAAATTTACATTTGCGGACAGAAAAGAGAACCACCAATGTTAGGATTGGCTTCGCCTCTTGCGCGCGAGGGAGGGCGGATCGTTCCATTCCTGAAAGCGAAACTTGAGAGCGCGGACGATGATTCAACAGTCGAAGATATAGTGTACGTCTTCGCAGAAATGAACGTGCGCGGAACCTACGATCTCGCTGCAGACAAATCGCTGATGGAAGAATTGAGGTTGAAGGTGAGCCGGGTCAAGGATCCCGCTTGGCAAAACATGATTGAAAAGAATCTGCCTGAAATTCAAGAGAAATCGCCCACAACTTCCAAACCGTGAAATACGGAGTCCAATCAGCCCTACCACCTCGAGGGCTCCCGATAATCTAGATTGCTCCGTCAGCAGAGAGGCGGCCGCGGACTAGCTCCGCGACCGCCTCCGAAATTCCATATTACCGTTCCGCGATCGTCTCTGCCCGAGGTCGCACCGGCCTCAGCCGGCGATTCTCTCATGCCCCACGCACCGAAGGATAACCCCTGCCTGCCAACCGTTGTCATCCCGCCATGCCATAATACTCACGATGACTGCTTCACCTACCCTCACCAACGCTCTACCTCGCGGTATTCGACACCCGCCAACATGCATTCACCAGTCACGGTCGTTCGAGGAAATAGAAGAGAAAGAGAATGTCAACCAAAATCCCAAAATCACCGAGTTTCCAATTCAGAACAATGTTTATTTTCTACCCTCGCCCGACCAAGCGCGCCGCCTCTACGATCACTTTCCCTCGCTCGCCCGGATTCGCGGTGTTAAAGTCGAGACAGCCGAGTTCGGTGCCACGATGGAAGTAGAACCCGTCAACGACGGCCCGGTGACAATCATTCTCGACAGCAGTAAGGACGAGAAAAGCAGGTAATGCCAATCGCGGGCTTCTATACCGTCGAATCGGGGAAGATCTCGTTTCGGCGTGACGGTAACTGGTACAGCGACGACGAGCGGATCGACAACCCGCGCATCGCGCTGCTATTCAGCCAGAGCATCAAGCGCAATCCGGATGGCAGCTACTATCTGCAAGTCGCCGAAGAACGCGCGTCGATCACCGTCGAGGACACGCCCTACGTCGTCAAGGCGCTCGACGATGACGAGCTGGGCGGCTTCACAATTGTGCTGAATGACGATACTCGCGAGGCGCTCGATCCCGCGGCGCTCGAAGTCGGCGCGGGCAACGTCCTGTATGCGCGCGTCAAGGACGGCGCCGAGCGCGCGCGATTTCTGCGCTCCGCCTACTACCATCTGAGTGACCGCTTCGAGTCTGACGACGCGGGACGCTTCTACGTCAATCTCAAGGGTCATCGGTATCCGCTCGGCGGCGCACCCGAATCGAACGCCTGATGCAGCTGGACGAGCCGAATCTGCACATCGTCCTGGTGCGCCCCGAGATTCCGCAGAACACCGGCTCGATCGCGCGGCTGGCCGCCGCAATCAAAGCGCGGCTTCATCTGGTAGGTCCGCTGGGATTCTCGCTTGAAGATCGCTATCTCAAGCGCGCCGGCCTGGATTACTGGCCGTTGGTGGATTTGCAGACGTACAGTGGATGGGACCAGTTCACCGAGCAACATCACGATTCGCCGCGAGCAAAATCGAAATTCTTTTCGACGCACGGGCCGACGTCGTATCTCGACGCGCACTATAAGCGCGGCGATTTCCTGTTCTTCGGCGGCGAGACCTCAGGCCTTGGCAAGGAATTCCTGTCGGAGAGAGCCGATCGGACGTTTCGCATACCAATCTTCGAGGCGGGCGTGCGCAGCTTGAATCTTTCGAACGCGGTATCGATCGTGGTGTATGAAGCGTTGCGCCAGACTGGCGCGCTCAGGACTTCTTGACGCTGCAACTGCCGCAGCCGCTGCTGCATCCGCCCTTCTCGCCCTCGGCGGGTGGCGGGCCAAAATAATAACCAGCCTGCTCAAGCTCGCCGGGCGATACCCACTTGAGACTTTCGGCTATCGGCGTATCGCAATGTACGCAGATGCGGCGTTCGGCGCCCTCGTTGTCGTCGTCGAGCGCGACGTACGTCAGCACCGATTTGCCACAGACTGCGCAATCCGCCATCGGAAATGACGCGTCTCTGAGTGAGAGGAGAGGCGTAGGCATCGAGTTCACATTACACGATTGTGTAGGTGAAGTTCGATGCCTACAAAAGGCTATTGACCATGGCCCGACGGAATCTCAATCGTTTTCGAAGGTCCGACGGGATTCGGCGCGGGAGGCGGCAGATCATAGTCTGACCAACCATCAAAACCGTAAGTGTCAAAGTCGTAGCCCCACGGATTACCGACGTATGCCGGACCGTCGATCGACGGCCCGTACCCGTAGGTCGGGTACCCGTATCCGTATTCGTGTCCTTGGTACCCACCGTATTCCGGACCGCGATAGGAGCCTTGGGTCGAAACTACGCCAACCAGGAGCGTCAATGCAGCCAGGTTTGTTAAGATTTTCCGCTTCATTGCCTTGTACCTAAGTGTGAGGAGAGGAATGGGCATCGAATCCACGTCACACAGATTAGGCGTGAGATTTCACGTCACAAGATTGTGCGTGAAATTCGATGCCCGCACGGGTCAGCCGCGATGCGATTCGCCGTGTCCGGAATGGGCGAAGTCATGTCCGCCGCCACCATGATTGAATCCGCCATCATGGCCGAATCCGCCATGACCACCAGCAAACTCGTGTCCACCGTGAAATCCATCATGATCGAATCCGTGACCATGATCGAATCCGTGACCGAAGCCATATCCACCGTAGTATGGATGGCCGAAGCCGCCGTATCCGTATCTCGGGCCGTAGGCGTAAGCGGGATATCCACCGCCGTAGCCGTAACCGCCGCCTGGGTAACCTACGTCATAACAGCCCTGAGTCGAAACCAGACAAACGAGGAGCGAAAGTGCTCCAAGCCCTGTCAGTATTTTCCTTTTCATTACTCTGTACCTCTATCTAGTTAGACGCTGAAACTGAGGCTTTAGATACAGTTACGAAGAAACGACGAATATACTCAAATAGCTTGATAAATTAAATAGTTATGATGACTGATAAGCACGAAATAGTCGGTTTCCATCGATTGTAATTGTCGCAGTTTGCGAAGAAGAATCGGGATTCTTCGCTCCGCAAGGACCGGCGAGGTAACCTTCTAATTCCGCCGGTAAGGCTCGCCGAGCGCGCCTGGGGCGGCTGCCTGGCCGCCGAAGCCTGCGAGGACTACCAGCGTGAGGGCGTACGGCAGCGCGAGGAATAGCTGGTAGGGCACGACTGTGCCGAGCGCCTGCAATCCAAATTGCAGCGCCATCGCGGCGCCGAATAGTAATGATGCGGCTGCGAGGCCCCACGAATTCCAGCGTCCGACGATCACGACTGACAGCGCGACGAAGCCGCGGCCGGCCGAGATGTTCTCGACGAAGGTGTTGGCGTACGCGAGCGTCAGGAATGCGCCAGCCAGACCAGTCAACGCGCCCGACACGAGCAACGCCTGCCAGCGGATCGCGATCACGCCGAGGCCCAGCGCGTCCGCCGCTTCGGGACGCTCGCCGCAAGCGCGCAGTCTGAGTCCGTAGCGCGTATGCGCGATCACATACCAGAGCGCGGGCACTAGAAGGAACGTGAAATACACCAGCGCGTTCTGATCGAAGAGCACCGCACCGAGCAGCGGGATTCGCGCGAGCGGGCCGAGCGGGATTTTTGGAATCGGCGCCACCATGAAAGACTTGCCCGTGATGCCGAACAGCTTGCGATAGAGCACTCCGGTCAGGCCCAGCGCGAGAATACTGACTGCGGTACCGGTCACGACCTGGTTGACGGCGAGATTGACGACGAGGATCGCGAAGATTGCGTTGATCGCGATGCCTGCCGCGATCGCGCCTGCGAGCCCAAGTCCAGCACTGCCAGTGAAATACGCGATCGTCAGCGCGGCGAATGCGCCCGACAGCATCGCACCTTCGATACCTATATTGACGACGCCACTTTCTTCGACCAGCAACTCGCCCAGCGCCGCGAGCAGGATCGGCGTCGCCATCGTGATTACTGAAACAAGGAATGCCTCAAGCATCGGGCATCTCCGCGAGCGGCGGCACCGCGGCGGCGTCGTCACTCGATGCGCCGAAAATATTCTCGCGCAATCCGCTCCACGCCGGCGTGTCGAACGCGAGGATGATCAGAATCACGAGAGCCTGGATAACCTGCACCAGCTCGGGCGAGATGTTTTGCGTCCGCTGCATCGCCTGCGAGCCGTTGTCGAGCGCGCCGAACAGAATAGCAGCGGGAACGATCGCGAGCGGATTCAGGCGTGCGACTAGGGCGACCGCGATCGCCTCGAAGCCCCATCCGGGCGAGAGCTTCTCGTACAATCGATGCGAAATTGCGGAGACCTGCACGGCGCCGCCGAGTCCCGCGAGCGCGCCCGACAGTGCCATCACCCAGATTGTGAGCGCAGGAATACGGATGCCGAAGAACGTCGCGGCGCGGCGGTTGCGGCCCATGGCGCGCAGGTCGAATCCGGCGCTGGTGTTGAACAACAGCACGTAGCATACGGCGGCGAGCATGACTGCAAGCAGCATTCCGAGGTTGAGGCGGCTCGGCGCAAAGTAAAATTCGAGCTGGGCTGCTAATGAGATCGGCGAGCTGGTCGGATATGCGCGCGACGGTTCCATCAGCGGGCCATGCACCATCCAACTGAGCATCTGCACTGCGACGAAGTTCAGCATGATCGTGCTGATCACCTCGTTGACGTCGCGCCGCGCGCGAAGCCATCCCGCGATACCGCCCCACGCCGCGCCGCCGAGCGCGCCCGCGCTGAGAATGATCACGATTGCGATCGCGTGCGGAAAATCGCCGAGATGCGTCCCAACAGCGCCGGCTGCGATTGCGCCGATCGTAAGCTGTCCGTCGGCGCCGATATTCCACAGCGCGCCCGAGAATGCGATCGAGACGGCGAGTCCGGTGAAAATCAGCGGCGTGGATTTCACGAGTGTATCGACGCACGCATACCAGCTGCCGAATGCGCCTTCGCCAAGCGCCGCGAACACGCTGAATGGATTTGCGCCGAGGCTGGCGAGCACGATCGAGATCAGCGCGCACGCGAGCGCCAGCGCCGCGAACGGTTTCGCAATCGACGACAGCATCAGTCGCGCGCCCCGGCCATCAGCAGGCCCAGCCGCTCGGGATCGCGCTCGTTCGGATTCGTCTCGCGAATTTTTCCGCGGCTGACAATCAGCAGCCGCCCGCAAATGGCGAGCAACTCGTCGAGGTCGCTCGAGATCAGCAGCACCGAACCGCCAGCGCCCGCGAAGTCCAGAATCGTGCGATGAACTTCGGCAGTCGCCGCGAGGTCGAGGCCGCGGCAGATATTGTGCGCGACGATCACGCGCGGGCGCGAGGCGATCGCGCGCGCCACTTCCAGCCGCTGGCGATTCCCGCCCGACAGGGCGCCGGCGATCGTTTCGGGACCGGGCGCGCGAATCCGAAAACGCTCGATCAGTTCGCGCGACAGATCGATCGCGCGCGAAGTGTTCAGCCATCCGTGCGATGTCACCCGCTCCCGGAGCGGACGCGCGAGAATCAGGTTTTCCCACAGTCGCATGTCGAGGATCAGCCCGTCGAGGTCGCGATTCTGCGGTATCACCGCCATCGCGCCGCTTGAAATTATTTTGCCGTCGCTCGCGCGTCGCACACCGGCGAGCAATTCGACCAGTTCGGTCTGGCCGTTGCCGTCAACGCCGGCAATCCCCACAATTTCGCCAGCGCTGACCTGAAACGAAAGCTGGTCGAGAATTCGGTGTCCGGTGTGATCATCGAGAATCAGATTTTCTACTTGCAGCACCGGCTCGCCCGGTTGCGGCCGGTTCGCCGAGGCGTCGGGTTGAATCACGATTTCGCCAATCATCAGCCCCGCGAGCTTTTCCTCGGTGGTCTCGGCTGGAGTCGTGCGAGCGACCACGCGGCCGCGGCGCAGGACGGTGATTCGATCGGCGACTGCAATTGCCTCGGCCAGCTTGTGCGTTATCAGCACGACGATCCGGCCTTCGGCGCGCAGGTTGCGCAGCAAGTCGAGGAACGCGGACAGCTCCGACGGGGCGAGCACGCTGGTCGGCTCGTCGAGAATCAGGACGCGCGGATTGAAGCTGAGCGCCCGCAATACTTCGAGGCGGACGCGCTCGGCTACAGAACGATTCTCGACGGTGGTGCCCGCCGGCGGCAACTCGAACCCGAGTTTCGCCGCAAGCGCACGCGCTCGAGCCGCGACGCCAGCGAGATCCAACAATTCGGCGCCGGTGTCGAAGCCGCCGAGCGCGAGATTTTCTTCCCACGTCATCCGCTCGAATAGCATCGGGCTCTGATGCACCGCCGCAATCCCGGCCGCGAGCGCGGCGCGCGGCGAGCCTGCTTGCAGGGGACGTTCGTCGAGCAGGACCTCGCCGTGGTCGGGCGCGAGTGAGCCAGCCAGCACATTCATCAGGGTGGTTTTGCCGGCGCCGTTCTCGCCGACCAGCGCGTGAATCTCGCCTGGACGCGCCTCGAAATCGACGCCGTCGAGCGCGAGCGTGCGGCCGAAGCGCTTGGTTATGGCATTGGCGCGGAGCAACTAGGCGGCGTAGTGCGCGCGCACGTATTCGAGCGCGGCTTCGCGGGTTTCGAGCGCGCCGTCGAGTTGATGGTCCTCGACGTCCTTCAAAATCTCCTTGAAGCGCGGACCCGGCGAGAATCCAAGCTGCTTCAGGTCCTCGCCGCCAATCAAACGCGGCGGACGAATCTCGGCGGGCGTCATCGTCGACATCGCACGTTTGCAGAAGTGCCAGAAGCCGAGGTGCGAACTCGACGCCATCGCGTCCATGAACGCCACGTCCATCAATTCGTCGAAGCCATCCTCGGCGAGCATGCGCTTGAGCGTCGAGGGACGCATCCGCGGCGCCATGCACAGCTTGAGATGATTCTTCACCAGGTACGCGACGCGCTCCTGCACCGCGCGCGAGCGCTTCAGCCGCGCGAGGATGTCCGCCGCAATGACCGCGCCGTCGTCGGTATGCCCATAGAACGTTATCTTGTCGCCGACGACCGCGCGGCATTTCGGCTTGGCGATATCGTGCAGCAGAATTCCGAACGCGACCGTCTCGGTGCATCCGGCGGGCAGCATCGCAACGCCAATCCGCGTATGGGTGTAAACGTCCCCCTCGGGATGAAAATTTTCCTGCTGCTCGCATCCGCGCATGCGGACGACCTCGGGCAGGAGGATTTGCATCAGCCCGCTGTCCATCATCAGATCCATCGCGCGCGCGGGGGCACCCTCGGTCATCATCATGACGATCTCTTCGCCGATTCGTTCGGCTGCGATTCCAACAATCTTCGGCGCCGCTATTTTCATCGCGTCCCAGGTCGCGGGATCGATCGTAAAGTTCAGCCGCGCAGCGAAACGGACGGCGCGCAGGATGCGCAAATGATCCTCCTCGAAGCGCTCGGCAGGATTTCCGATCGCGCGGATAATTCCGGCGCGCAGATCGCGCATTCCGCCGACCAGATCGATCAGACGATCGGCGATCGGATCGTAAAACATCCCGCCAATCGTGAAGTCGCGGCGGATTGCATCTTCCTCGATCGCGCCGAAGCGCACCGACGACGGCCGGCGTCCGTCGGTGTACTCCGCATCGGCGCGGAACGTCGCGACCTCGACCGGCTTGTCGTGGTCGAGCACCACGCCGATCACACCGAACTTCGCGCCGACCGCAACCGTGCGGTCGAACAATTTCTGCACGACTTCGGGACGCGCGTCGGTGGCGATGTCGTAGTCCTTGGGCTCGACGCCGAGGATTCGATCGCGCACACATCCGCCAGCGAAAACGGCGCGAAAGCCGGAATCGACGAGACGGCGAACGATTTGTAGCGCTTCTTTCTCTCTGTCGCTCATGCGCGATGCGAGTCTCCAACCGCGCATTTTATAGCGTCGCGATTAGGGGGTGCTATATGGGCTGATGTGAAACCCCACGCCTTGAGTTTGGCGGGGGCGATGCGCGATAAGTGATCCAATGTTCAACGGCATCAAAGTTATCGACGCCGACGGGCATGTGATGGAGCCGAATGAGCTCTACGATGAATACCTCGACGCCAAGTTTAAGCCGGACCTCGACGAGCTGAAGAAGGTCGCGGCGACGCGGGCGTCGAAATATTTTTTCGGCTACTTCCATCAGCTGAACACCGGACGTCCACTCGGAATCGCGGCGCCGGACAAGCCGCTGGCGCGGACCGGGCGCCGCCCGCATGGCGAGAAGCCCGACATGCGCGGCGGCTTCGATCCGCACGTGCGCATCAAGGATATGGAGCGCGAGGGAATTGACGTAGCGGTCCTGTTCGCGACGGTGGTCTCCAGTTTCTGCGCGCTGCCGAGCGTCGATTTCGAAGTCGCGATGATTCGCGCGTACCATCGATGGCTCGCCGACTACTGCGCGGCGTATCCGACGCGGCTGAAGGGTGTTGCGATTGTGCCGATGCGCGCGCCCGAGCGTGCCGCTGACGAAATCCGGCGCGTCGCCAACGAGCCGTGGTGCGTCGGCATCTACCTGTCAGCGCACATGGAGGACAAGCTGCTCGACCACCCCGCGTTTCATCCGATTTGGAAAGCGTGCGTCGATACCGACTTGCCCGCGTGCTTTCATGGCGGCACGGCGCGACCGCCGTACGGAATGGGCACGTTCGAGATGGGCAACAATTTGTTCCTTCAGCATTCGGCGACGAATCCGTTCGAGGTGATGCGCGGGATTGCGGCGCTCGTCGGCGGCGGCGTACTCGACATTTTCCCGAAACTGCGCGTTGCGTTTCTCGAGGCAGGCGTCGGATGGCTGCCGTTCTGGATGGAGCGCCTCGACGAGCATTACGAGCTGATGCCGGAGTACGTGCCGTTTCTGCATCGCAAGCCGTCCGACGTGATTCGCAGCGAGAATTTTTTCATCTCGTGCGACCCGGACGAGGAGACGCTGCCGTTCGTAGTGGAAACCGTTGGCGCAGAGCATATTCTGTACGCGTCGGATTATCCGCATTTTGACGGTAGGTTCCCGCATACGGTGAGTTTGACGGCAGGGAGGAAGGAGTTTGATGCGGGGGTGGCGAGGAAAATCTTGGATGAGAATCCGACCAGGCTTTATACGCGGTTGAAGCAGGCAACCTAACCCCTAACCCCTTCCCATAGTGGGAAGGGGAACCGGATTGTTTCCTCTCCCCTCGGGAGAGGTCGACGTGAGTCATCGAGCGGCGGGTGAGGGCGCCGGCATCAAGCGCAATGTGAGCGCCCTCACCCGCGCCGGAGGCGCGACCTCTCCCGAGGGGAGAGGTATTTCAATTGGATTTGGTAATGAAGATTGGAAAAATTGCGGCGGGGTTGATCGCGATAGTGCTGGTCGCAAGCGTCGTGCGGGATGCCAGGGCGGGGACGCCGGAGCAGGAGCAGGCGGCGCAGGATTTGCGGGATGCTGAGGCGGTTTGCAAGCGGCATCGAGCGGAGCTGATGAAGATCCCGCATGTGCGCGTCGTCACCGGCGAAATCGATGGTCGGAACGAGGCTGCGATTCTGGTCGAGGTGGACGATCAGAAGAATATTGATGCCGTGATGCGGCAAGTGCCGTCGAAGCTCGAAGGCTTCCCGGTGGAAGTTGACGAAGGTCAAGCCGACGACGAAGCCAGTTCCGAAGCAGGTCATTGGGGCGCCGTGGTTCCCACGCCGACCCCACCGACGATCGACAAGAATGGCTACTACCATCACACCTGGTTGAAGCCTTCCGCGCCCGCGACGAATCCCGCTGCTCAGCCGTGAACTCAACTTGACTGCAATTCAGACGACTCCTTATAGTCTAGTTTCGGAGTCCGGCGACGCTGCGACGAACGCAGAAAACCCCGTTCAGACAATCGATTCGGCGCTGGTTTAGAGATGCAAAGAAGCGAACAAATGACCTTCTGGGAGAAGATTTATATCCCTGAAATCCTCAGAGGTCTTGCGATCACCAACTATCACTTCGCGCGCAACTTCATGCTGCACACTGCGCATCTGTTCGGGATGAAGAAGGGCGTCAACGCGACTTCGACGACGCAGTATCCGGAGGAGCGCAAGCACTATCCCGACCATTTTCGCGGGAGCCATCGACTGACGTTGCGCGAGGATACCAGTGTGCGATGCACCGCGTGTTTTCTGTGCGCGACGGCGTGTCCTGCGCAGTGCATATATATAGAGGCGGGCGAGTCGCCCGATCCGCACGTCGAGAAATTTCCGGTGCGCTACGAAATCGACACCCTGCGATGCATCTACTGCGGGCTGTGCGTCGAGGCGTGCCCGTGCGATGCGATTCGGATGGACACCTACGTTCATCCGCGCATCTGGGGTTTCGATCGCAAGGATTTCGTCGAGCAGAAAGAACTCCTGATGCATCGATCGCGCGTGCTGGCCGAGAAAGGCCGCGACGGCAACATGAACGAGATGCTCGAGTGGTACAAGGAGCAGGACGCCGCGGTTTACGATCCGCAGCGGCCGGAGATGAAGACTTTCACCAATCGCGAAGCGCCCAAGCACTACGCGGAAGCGCCGGACCGTATCGACGATCTTACGGCCATCGACCGGCATCTCACGCGCAGCGGCAAATAATTAGATGACTCGAGTGACTATTGGCCTGACGCTGGCGGGCCTGATCGTTTTGTTTATCGCCTACGCGAAGGGCGTCGGCGTGATTCACGGCGGCGACGTACTCGGCCACATGTACTGGGCGACGGCGGCGCTGACGCTCGTGGCGCTGGCGAACTTTATCGCGGTGGCGCACCTGGCGCGCGCGGAGCGGATGATCCAGCAACTGCGCGCGCTGTGCGAGAAGAACGGCATCGAGTACGGCGACGATTGAGCTATACTTAGGATCCAAGGCCGCGCGCTTAACGGCCGCGGAGGTGACGCGATGACCCAGATTGAGGCCGCCCGCAAAAATATTGTTACCCGACAGATGACCGAAGTTGCCGAGGACGAAGGTTTCTCGCCCGAAGAAATTCGCGCGCTGGTCGCGACGGGCGAAGTCGTGATCCCGCACAACCTCCATCACGATTTCCGCGCGATCGGAATCGGCAAAGGCCTGCGCACCAAGGTCAACGCCAACATCGGCGCGTCGAACTTCCATCAGCTCATCGAAGAGGAAGTCGAGAAACTTTACACCGCGGTCCGTTACGGCGCCGACTCGGTGATGGATCTTTCGACCGGCACCGACCTCGACAAAATTCGCGTCGAGCTATTGTCGCGATGCTCGGTGATCCTCGGGACGGTGCCGATTTATCAGCTTGGCTCCGAGCGCTCGATCATGGAGATGGAGATCGAGTTTTTCCTCGACGTTATCGAGCGGCAGGCGCGCCAGGGCGTCGATTACATGACGCTCCATTGCGGCGTCACGCGCGAGAGCGTGAAGCGGCTGCGCGGGCATCTGCGAATCGAGGGCATCGTGTCGCGCGGCGGTGCGATGCTGGCGGCGTGGATCGAGCGCACCGGCAACGAAAATCCGCTGTACGAGCATTTCGACGAGGTCTGCGCCGTGCTGCGCGAGCATGACGTGACTATCTCGATCGGCGACGGGCTGCGGCCGGGCGCCACCGGCGACGCGACCGATCGCGGGCAGATCGCGGAACTGCTGCTGATGGGCGAATTGACCGATCGCGCACGCGCGATGGGCGTGCAGGTAATGATCGAAGGCCCAGGGCACGTGCCGCTCGATCAAATCGAAGCCAACGTGAAGCTCGAGAAGCGAGTCTGCGGAGGCGCGCCGTTTTACGTGCTCGGGCCGCTCACCTGCGACGTCGCGCCGGGCTACGATCACATCACGGGTGCGATTGGCGGCGCGATCGCGTCGGCGGCAGGCACCGATTTTCTGTGCTACGTGACGCCGGCCGAGCATTTGCGGTTGCCCGATATCGACGACGTGCGCGAAGGCGTGATCGCGACGCGCATCGCGGCTCATTCTGGTGACCTCGTGAAAGGCGTGCGTGCGGCGAAAGTCTGGAACGATCAGATGTCGCGATACCGCAAGGCGCTCAACTGGGAAGGCATGTACGCAATGGCGATGGACCCGGACAAAGCGCGCCGTTACAAGGAAGAAAGCGAAGCGGCGGGCTCCAACGTCTGCACGATGTGCGGGTCGCTGTGCTCGATCAACATCGACAACGCGGCGATCAAATTTACCAAGCGGCGATCGATTGCCGAGGCGGAAGCGCATGCCGCCGGCTGACGCGAGCATTCCGGATCTTTCGACGGCGCTCGAGTTGGCGACGCCCGACGCTCGCGGCGAGTTGCGGCGGCTCAAGGATTTTCACGGGCACAACGTCGTCGTTTATTTCTATCCCAAGGACGACACGCCCGGTTGCACCGTCGAGGGCAAGGAATTTCGCGACAGTTATGAGCAGTTCCAGGCGCTGGACTGCGTCGTCATCGGCGTCAGTACCGATTCGGCGGAACGTCATCGCGCGTTCGCGGAAAAGCACGCGCTGCCATTTATCCTGTTGGCGGACGAAGGTGGAAAGCTGGCGAACTCATTCGGCGTGCTCAACGGCAAGTATGCGGCGCGTTCGACCTTCGTGCTCGACACCGATCTTCGCGTGCGCCGCGCCTTTCACGAAGTGACGCCCCGCGGACATGCTGCGCAAGTGCTCAATTTCATGCGCACGCTGGTCGAATCGCATCGAATGATTGGCGGTTAACCGGCTGCCGCACCGCGTGGCGTGACTCGCGCGCGTGGTTATAGTTGTATATTGAAACTGAATCCGCCGACGGATCTGACGGGAAAACTTATGGCGAAAACCTCGAAGAATATTCTCGACGAAGCGCGCTCGACGATTAAGCAGCTCGGTATCGACGAAGCGCGCGCGATGATCGACAAGCCCGGCACGGTGCTGGTCGACGTGCGCGACGCCGACGAATGGCGGCAGGGGCACATCGCGCAAGCGGTCGCGATTCCGCGCGGATTCCTGGAACTCCGAATCGAAGAGAAGGTTCCCGATCACAAGACTCCCGTGATTTTGCAGTGCGCGTCGGGCACGCGATCGCTGCTGGCGGCGCGCACGCTGCGCGAGCTCGGCTACGAGAACGTCTACAACATGACCGGCGGATTCAGCGCGTGGAAGGATCGCGGGCTGCCATGGATTGCGGACCGCGCGTTCACTGCCGATGAGCTGACGCGTTACTCGCGCCATTTCGTGATTCCCGAGGTCGGCGAGAAGGGACAGGCGAAACTGCTCGACGCCAAGGTGCTTTTACTCGGCGCAGGCGCGCTCGGCTCGCCGTCGGCGCTGTATCTCGCGGCAGCGGGAGTCGGCACGATCGGCCTAGTGGATTTCGACGTGGTCGATATGTCGAATCTTCAGCGGCAGATAATCCACACGACCGATCGCGTCGGCACTCCGAAGACCGAGTCGGCGCAGAAGGCGATCAATGCGCTCAATCCTGGCGTCAAGGTGATTCGTCACGACGTGCGGCTCACGTCCGACAACGTGATGGACATCGTCAAGGATTACGACGTCGTCGTGAACTGCGGCGATAATTTTCCGACTCGATATTTGATCAACGACGCGTGCGTGTTCGCGAAGAAGCCGCTGGTTGATGGCGCGATTTACCGCTTCGAGGGCAACACCACGGTTTTCTACCCCAGTAAAGGCGGACCGTGCTACCGATGCCTGTATCCGGAGCCGGCGCCGCCCGACATGGCGCCGTCGTGCGCGGAGGCCGGTGTGCTCGGCGCGATTCCGGGTCTCATCGGATCGATCGAGGCGCTCGAGGCGATCAAATTGATAGTCGGCGCAGGCACTCCGCTAATCGGCAAGATGATTTATTTCGACACGCTGTCGGACAAAGACTACGTGCGCGTTTTGAAAATCCGCAAAGACCCGAAATGCCCCGTCTGCAGCGAGCATCCTACGCAAACGACGCTGATCGACTACGAAGCGTTCTGCGGTTTTGGCGCGCCTGCCAACGGCACCGCGCATGCGGAACCGACAGCGCAGACGAGCGCGGCGGCCTCGGCGCGGTAACACTCGCGCGACTGTTGGCACAGTCGAAAATCTGGTTTGATTGCGGCGGGAACTCAGAGAAGAGGTCCCGCCGCTTTTTTTAGCTGGCATCTCATCACCGAGGCGAATTAGATGGCGCTGGGACCGTTTTACGTTGCGGATAAATTGAAAGGGGGCAACGGGATGAGAGGAATCGCGATTTTCATGCGCCACGGCGAGACCGCGTGGAATCGCCAGGGCCGCGTGATGGGCCGCAACCCAATCGAACTCGACGCAGACGGACGCGCGCAGGTGGCCGCGTCGATTCCCTTCGCTCGACTGATCAAGCCGGAGCTGATTATCACGAGCCCGCTCGCGCGCGCGCGGCAGTCGGCAGAGATAATCGCGGACGGCGTAGGCGGCGTCCCGATTGCCGAGGATCCGCAGCTATCGGAAGTCCAATACGGGCGCTGGGAAGGGATGGTGTATGACGATTTGGTCGAGGATGCCGACTACCTGAACTATCGCGATCATCCGCTGGACGCGCCGACGCCCGGCGGCGAGACGATTGCGCAGGTGCAATCGCGAGGCGTCGAGGCGGTGCGGCGCGCGATCGGCGAGAATAGCGACAGGCGCATACTGTTCGTCTCGCACGGCGATATTATCCGCACGGTCGTGTGCCATTTCATGCGGCTCGAACTCGCGCATTTCCGGCGCATCCGGGTGGACAACGCGGCGTTCTCAGGTTTTCAGCTGATCGGCGATTTCGCTGAAGTGAAATTCCTGAACCTGTTGCCTGATCCGGATCGCGCGTTCGTCGCGCCGTTTGTCTCGAAAAAGCGCGAGTAGCGCTGAGCGGGGCGGCGTGAAACCTGGATCGATTCAGGGCACGCCGGCTAAACTCGGCGAGCCTGACGAGCCGACCTCGATTCCCTTGCGGACACGAACGTCGGATCCCGGCTTGCCCGGAACGTCCACCTTCAAACTGCGGTATCCGCCGGCGCTCGGATCTGGCGCAAGAAATCCCACTGTGTATTGCTCACGCAATTCGAGACTGATGTTCTCGCACGCGCGACGCAGCGACTCGCCGTCGCCGGCTTCTCGGATGATGTAGGTCTTGGCGCCGCTTTCGGTCGAGAGCGTGTGCAGCGTCTCGGCGTCAACGTGCTCCATGTCGTCGCCGCCAATTACGAACGGGCCGATCGAGATGGAACCTCCACCAGAGCCGCCGTTCGGATCTCCGATTCCGATCGAGTACACCAGCACGCCCATCCGCCGCGCCTGCGCGACGACGTCATTCACCGTCGACGCGCTGGTATTGTCCATCCCGTCGGTGACGACGAGCAGCGCTTTCTTGTCGTAGCGTCCGCGCTGCACCATCTGCAGGCCCTGCATGATCACGTCGAACAACGCGGTCTGTCCGTAGGCGTGCAGCAATGCGAGCCGGCGCATCACGAGATCGTGATTGACCGTAAACGGCTGAAGCAGGAACGGATGGCTGGAGAACGCGAACAGGAACACGTCGTCCTTGTCATTCAGATCGCGCAGGAACTGTGCGATCGCGGCGCGCGCCTGCGGAATCTTGGGCGTCATGCTGCCCGAAGTATCCACCAGGATGCCAACCGAAACGGGAGTG
>Ga0210393_10001182_pt1 | contig 22254 bp, 12 predicted proteins | sample IncBWC27OmetaG_FD_160068 | JGI IMG/M metagenome (GOLD analysis project Ga0210393, IMG submission 160068) | Forest soil microbial communities from Barre Woods Harvard Forest LTER site, Petersham, Massachusetts, United States - Inc-BW-C-27-O ... | reverse complement strand
TGGATCGACTCCGGTGACTTTGTAGTAGTAGGTCGTGCCGGGAACGACCGTCCCATCGACAAACGAGGTACCCGCGACCGCGGTCCACATCGGCGTCGAGCCTTCGCCGCCCGGCGTTGTGGATCGGTAGATGTTGTAGTTGACCGCTCCGGCTTCGTTGACAGCACCGTCCGATCCGTCGTCGGTCCAATTGAGCGTGATTTGGCCCGCTCCGGGTGTCGCCGTCACGCCAGTAACCTGGGCGGGTAACGTGTCGACTTCGATGTCGGCCGCGCCCGACGGACCGTTCGAGTTCAGCGCATCAACCTCGAAGAGGTAGGGTGTCCCCGCGGTTAAACCCGTGATGTTGAAGCTAGTCGTTGTCGGCGGCAATCCGGTTGCGATCACCTGGGAGCTGTTGCTGCCGAGTTGCTTCAGGATCTTAATCCCGGTGGCGTTAGTCGCGACATTGGTCCAGGTCAGATCGACCTCGGTCGTGGTGATGTTGATAGCCGTCAGATTTGTCGGTGGGTCGGGAGGCGTGTCCGTGGCCATCTGAAAGACGTTGGAGAACGCCGAGACGCCGGCTGCGTTACTCGCCTGCACTTCGTAATAGTAGGTGTTGCCCGGGCTGAGCGAGGTATCGTGGTAGGTGGTGAGGGTGGCGCTAACCGATGCGATCTGGGTAAAATTCACGCCGTCGCTGGACCGATCGATCAGCATGTTGGTGGCGTTGTTCGCGTTGTTGGTCCAGCTGATGTCGATCTCGCTGCCGGAGATCACCGTACCGGTCAAGTTGGTCGGCGCCGCGGGCAATGTCGACGCGGTCGGACTGTACGTCCAGGTCAGAATGTTTTGAACGGCCGTTTGCCCACCTGTGCCGCCGGTGAAACCGACGTAGCCCGTATTGCTGCCGATCACTTGAGGGATATTGACCGTGTAGCTCTGTGACGCCGTCGCGTACGTGACCGAGTCAGTGATGGTCACGTTGAGCGTCGTCCCGTCGTAGCCCATGGTGACTTGAAAAACGTCGCCGCTGTGTAAGTCGATGCCGGTGCCGGACAGATCGGTGGCCGGCGTCGTCGGCGACACACCGTCGGTGTACTCACCGGTCGAGTCGACACCTTCGCCCGCGTTGTTGTAGAGATCGAACTTGATCGCGACGCTATTGGCGATGCCCGCAGCGCCGCCGGGACTGTCCGGGCCGTAGCCGAGACCGCCACCCGACGGACCGAGGGCCGTGGGCCCATCGCCCTGGATCGTGAACGTAAAGCCGTCTGCGCTGGGGCTGGTAAGCTGGAATGTGAACTGGTTGGAAAACTTCGTGACGTCGACAGCATTGGTGGAGAAGAAGCTGCCAGCTTCGTTGCCACCTGTGTCGGTCAATTCGGCGCTCGTTCCATTGATCTTGGCGCTGCCGTTATAGGTGAGGATGCCGCTGGAACTGGCAAAGCCGCTGGAGAAGTCCAACACGCTGGCTTGGCTGGTCGTCGTGGCGTTCGCCACATTGGAAAAGCCGGATGTCCCCTTGGTGTTGAACGCGTCGATCTCAAAATAGTACTTCGTCGAGATCTGCAGGCCGCCCACGGGAAACGATGTCGCACCGGCACTGGCTGTACCCACTTGGGTGAAGTGCGTTCCGTCGGTCGACTCCAGGATGTTGTACCCGGTCGCTGAACTGGGGGCCTTATCGTTATCGGTCCAGGTCAGATTAATGACGCTGCCGGAAAAGGCGCTTGCCGAAAGATTGGTGGGAGCGGCGGGCGCGGTTATCGCCTGCTGGATCAGTCCGTAGACCACCAAGGAGTTCGTCGTGCCGACGAAGACCTCGCCGTCCGCGACGGTGGGAACAGTGAACTTGACGGCCGAGCCCAAGGCATCGCGGCTGTTGGCCGCTTGGGCGCTCGTGTAAATCTCCGAGCTATAGCCCTGGCTGGCGTCGTAGGCGCGGAGTTGGTTGGTTCCAGGCCCCGCGATGTCCCAGGCAATCGCGTTGCCGCCACTGGGGTTGGTCGAAATGGTGGGGGTCGAACCCGGGAACGAGTAATTGTCGGTCGACTGGGTGACCGATGTGCTCGACATCACTCCATTGGCAACAGTGAAGGTGCGTGCTTTGTCGCCGTAGCCACCGACGTAGTAGAGCACGCCGTTGTAGAAAGTCGGCGTATCGAGCGAGCCGTTAATCGCTCCGGTGGCTGTTTCCTGCACAACGTTATCGGTGCCCGAGTTGCCGTCACCGGCTGCATCGCCGTTGTAGCCACCCATGTTATTGCGGTCGATGAGATAAATGCGGCCTTCTTTGCCTGAGCCCACCATGAGGTTCGGATGGGCCGCGCTGCCGGCCGACGCAGGTAGCAGCAGCGGCGCACCGGAACCGAGGTCGGTATCGCCGTTGCTCAGGTTGCCTTCGTTGATCGGCGTGAAATAGTCCTGAACGTGCATGCCCCAGCCGTTGATGTTGTTCGTGGCATTCAAGGTGCCCGCGGCGGGCGTGCTGCCGTCGATTTCGACTTTCAGAAAGCTATCGCCATAATCGCCTTTGCTGGGAATCATCAAATTCGAGTTAAACGGCGACTGCGTCAGCGTGGTGTCAAAGGCGCCGTTGCCGGTCTCGAAGTACAAAAACGTGTTTCCATTGACCGTTTCGTAAGCCAGTGCGCCGCCGCTCTGCCAGATCCCGTCGTCGTTTCCATTGGGATTGGCATTGAAGACCGCCGTGAGCGCCAGCGTCGACTCGGAATATCCGAGGATCCAACCGTGGTACGGACCGTTGTCTCCGTGTGACGCGTACGACAAATAGATGTTGCCGTTGACCAGGGTAAGGCCCGGCCGATCGAGTTGGCGCAGCGCATCGAATTTCACAACGCCGTTCTTGCTGCCAGCTCCCGTGCCCGCCACGCTCGGCCCGCTGACGACGGTGTCACCGATCGAATCGGCGATCAGAACGTCCTTGGTAATTGCACCGCTGCCGAGGTTAATTGCGTAAAGGTGATGCTCGAAGTGCGTGCCGTCGCTCGCCACTTCCTGCGTCTTGTTCTCGACGAAGATGGTGTTGGTGGTCGGGTCGATGACTGGCGTCGCCGTGATGCCGATCTCGGGAGAGATGTCGCCGCTGTTGACGGCGCTATTCGGAACGGAAGTCACCGTTCCGCCGTGCTCAGGCGTCAGCAGGGCGTCTTGCCAGAGAATGGTGCCAGTGCTCGAGTCGATCGCGTAAAGGCTGTCATGTTGGGTCGCGACAAAGACGACGTTGTGCGTCCCTTGATTCGCGCCCGTCGTGATGACGACGTTCTCCATGTACAGAGGCTGCGCGTACACCTGGCCATCGACGGTCGTCGTAAAGAGCTTGCCGAAATTCGTCGAGTTAACGTTGGCCGGGGTCAGAATGGGCTCGCTGGAATTGACACCGCCGCCGATGCTCGAAGCGGGACTCGGGGTAGGAACCGCTTGGTGGTAGCTCGTAATGTTCGCGGAAAGGAGCAGACGGCATTCGAGTTCCTCCAGCCGGAGCCGAGCGTTTCGGCGGACGGGTCGACGGCGAGGCAGCCGCTGCTGGACCTTCTGTTTCCAGCTGATGAGCGCATGGTGAGCTATTGGAAACATGGTGAGGTTCCTTTAGCCCGCAACGCTGACGAAGGCCCGAACGGACCAGCGCGGTGAAGGTAACGCATGGAATGCATGCCTTCAAGGAACTTCTCGCGCTCTTTTTCAATTTCGCCGCACCCGCAATGGGGCACCGAAGTGTGTCAGCCGAACATCACGTCTTCGAAGCCGTGCCGTAATCTTTGTTCACCGGAGGCGCTCGTTCACGCAGGATCCCTGCGCGCTCATCGAGCGCGAACTTGGACCGCTCAGGCCGACCGCCTCAGCAAGAACACCATGCCCCGGACTGGTTCGATGCCTTCACCCAGACGCAGAATCGACTCCCTGGCCCGGACGTCGACAAGGCCGACCTCTCTCGCCAGATTCGCGATATACGCGGGCTTCTGTGCGTAACGACGGGTGGGCAGAAGTCGATAATCCTCCGAGCCTTCCCACACTTCGATCGTGAAGGCGAACAAACCGCCGGGCCGAAGCAGGCGTCGGACCGCCGTGAAAACGCCGGCTAGGTCGCCGACGTAAATGAACACGTCGGCGGCGAGGACTAGGTCGAAACAGTTTTCCCAGGCACTGAGCGCCGAAACGAGGTCGCACTCGAGCAACGTATCGTAAACACGGCGGCCATCGGGCATCACGCGCCGTGCCGCTCGTTCCAGCATCCGGGAAGACAGGTCGACGCCGGTCATCGTCCTGGCGGTCGTCCGAAAGGGCACACCGGTCATACCGGTACCGCACCCGAGATCCAGCACGTCCCAGGGACACGGTCGAAGTTTGGTAGAGGGCGTTTCGCCAACGATTTCTGCCAGCAGACGGGGCCCGTTGTAGCGGAGCGTCTGAAACAGATGCGTGTCGAAGCGATCGGCGTAACCGTCGAACAAAGGAACGAGGTAGTCGTGCGGGCAGGCCTTCACGATCGCGTGCGTCTCGCCAGCTTGGGCAGCCACGGCCGCGAAGTGATAAGCGATAAAACCCGATTCGGGTTGCAGACGCAGTGCTTCGCGGAGTGCAGCAGCGGCGCCCGCGAAATCGCCGCACTCTTCCAGGGCAAGGCCAAGATTGCAATGGCCGGGTGCATAGTTCGGCGCGAGCGCAATCGTGCGGCGGAGCGCGGTCACAGCGTCACCACGCCGTCCGAGACGCAAGAGAGCGAGCCCCAAATCCTGATGAGCCCTGGCGTCGTCCAGACAGATCCCGACCAATCGCTCCCAGAGATCGACGGCATGGGTGTAGTCGGACGCGTCCTCCTTCAGCTGAGCTGACTTCCGCAGCGCGTCGCGATGGAGCGGCTCGATCCGAAGAACCTGCTCATATATCTGGGCCGCATCGGTCGGTCGCCCGTCGCGAGCCGCCTGTTCCGCCATTGCGGTCAAATTCTGGACATCGGTGTCATGCGATTGTGGAAGTGATGGGGGCAAGGCCAAGCTCTGGTCGGCGAGCAACTGAAGTTCAACGATGTGGACCCAGCCGATCTTACGGCTCTGCTGCGAGGCGATCAACGACCTTCTTTTCACCGTTGCTTTCCCGCTCTTTCCGAGTGTGGATCGCTATCTCGGTGCGCTCGTGAACGATCTGCAAAGACTAGGGCTTCTGGTGGGGATCAGCGCGGCGTGGCCGAATCTCTCTTCCGCCACGCGCAGGAAGTTAGCCGCCCAGGCCGAGACGGCAGTCTCGGCGGGGCATCGAAAACCAAGTCGTTTTGCGCGTTGACATTCCTCGTGAAATTCCGAGGCGAAAAGCACCGCTAGCGCTTCGATTTGGCCCGCAAACGATGGAAGAATTCGTCCGAAGGGCGGACGCAAGGCGAGGGCCACCGAACGCAAAGGCGAGGTCAGTGGCTCATAACCCGCGTCAGCGTCGGCTTTGCCTTGGAAGGAACGAAACAGATACACGAAGTACGCCCCAACCAGAATGATGCCGATCGTCCACCAGCCAACCCCCCTATCTGCAAAGCGTGCATGTTTGCGGCAGCGTTCTCTGCGGTGAGACCCAACAGGATTGCGCTTGAAGAGAGGAAGGCTGCCAAATCTCGTTCTTGCTCGCGCTTCAAGAAATGACAAACGACTCCGAATCCACCGAACATGAGAAGCACGAATCGACGAAACCAAGGGCGCGAGAAAAAGCTGCCGCCAGGATCGCAAAGGGTGTTAAGTGCCGCGTCATTGGACGGCTCCTTCATTCAGTAGAAGCCCTGATTGTCTCGTTGGACGCTGACTTTGCCGGCGTATCGTCGGGAGACGAAAACGAAATAGGTAGCGGCCAGCGCGAAACCGATTGGCCACCAGATCGCGGCGTAGGCTAGTGACTGGGGACTAGCAGCGACGTCGTAAGCGGTGAGTGAGTTTTCGGGCGCCAGCGTCGAATGAAGCACGACCGGAAAAATTGCGGCTGCCGAGGTTGCCAGCAGGCTGGCAAGCAACAGGTTTGACCCGATGAATGCCAGCATTTCACGTCGCGTTGCCAACCCGGCAACCAGCGCGATCGCTGCGACACAGACCAGGAGCAAACCGAGCCACCAACATACGTTGTGAATCGCGTGCCCGAGCACATCGGGACGCACCGCGGCGGATTCGACGGAGATGACCAACATGAGCAGTGCAGCCGCGGCCCAGAGACCCCTCGCGTAAACCGCGCTGCGGTCATGCACGATGCCTCGCGTCTTCAGCATGAGATAGGTCGCACCGTGTGCCGCGAGCGCGACAGCAGCGAAGATCGCGACCGATAGCGTGTACCAGTCCAGCAATCCCACGTAGCCGCGTGGCGCAAAATCGGTGAAGAAAGCCATGGAAAACGTGCCGCCGGAAGCAAGCGGAACGCCGCGGGCCATATTGCCGGCCGCTGCGCCGAAGAGTATGGCCAGAAGCGAATTGGCGAGCACGAAGACGAAATCCCAAAACCCCTGCCACATGCGATCGTTGATGTGGCCCCCCACTTCCAGAGAGATTCCGCGCAAAATCAGACACCACAAAATGAGAAAGAGCGCGAGGTAATAACCGGCAAACGCGGACGCCAGAAGCTTGGGGAAGACTGCGAACACGGTGCCACCGAAAGCAACCAGCCAAACTTCATGCCAGGACCAGAGCGGACCGATCGCGGCGATGACCTGACGGCGTTCCTGGGGCGTCCGCGCCACAAGCCAGTGAAGCATTCCAGCGCCGAAGTTGCGTCCGTCGAGTACCACGTACACGATGAGCATGAAAGCCGCGATTCCGTACCATGCAGCGATCATAGATCCGGCTCCTCTTCGGGTTCGGCTGACAAGACGTCACCAGGTCCATGACTGATCTCGCGACCGACCAGAAACAGAAACAGCACACCGAGCACCAGGTAGAGGCCGACAAAGCCGATGAGCGTGAAAACCGTGTCGCCGCTGCTGACGACCTTGCTATGGCCGTCGGATGTGTGAAAGAGGCCGTAAATCAACCAGGGTTGGCGTCCCAACTCCGCGGTCATCCACCCCAGCGTGTTGGCGATGTAGGGAAATGGGAACGCGAGCATCAGCACCCAGAGCAGCCACCGGGTGGATTCCAGTCGGCCGCGCAGGTTCTGGAATCCCGCATAGGCCATCAGGACGATAAAGATCGTCCCAAGCGTGATCATGAGGTGAAATGAGTAGTAGAGAAGCTCGATGTTGTCGGGCCACGAATCCCTCGGAAAGGCGTCCAGTCCTTCCACATTGCTTCCAAAGTGGCCGTAGGCAAGAAAGCTGAGGGCGCCCGGGATCTCGATCGGGTTGTCGAGCCGTCGCTTCGCGACGTTGGGTTGCCCAATCAGCGCGACGCTGGCCATCGAACCGCCAACGAATCGGCCCTCCATAGCCGCCAAAGTCACGGGCTGGTGGCGGCCAACCATTTTGGCTTGCTGGTCACCGGTTGGGAACGCAACAAGGATGGACGCCATCAGCGCGGCGACTGTCCCCGCGCGGAGATAGAGCCGCGCCTGTGCCGGATGAAGGCCGCGCAGGCAGTAGAACGCACCAAGGGCGGCCACCACAAACGAGCCGGTTACGAGGGCCGCCATCTGATTGTGGGCGAACTGGACCCAAGCCCAGGGATTGAGCAGGTAGGTGCTGAGGCTGTCAATACCCAGCGCGCCATCTGCTTGGACGCGATAGCCTACGGGATGCTGCATGAAGGCATTTGTTACCAGGATGAAGTATCCGGAGAGCCAGCTTCCCAGCGCGACCGCCAGTGCAGCCAGGAAGTGATATCGCGGCCCCAGTCGCTTTTCGCCCCAAATGAGCGCACCGATAAAGGCGCTTTCGAGGAAGAACGCGAACATGCCCTCCATTGCCAACGTCTGTCCAATCACTCCGCCGCCGTACTTCGAGAAGCCTGCCCAGTTGGTCCCGAACTGAAACTCCATCGGAATGCCGGTCACCACTCCCACGGCGAAATTGAGTCCGAAGATCTTGGCCCAGAATCTGGCGGCCCGGTTGTATTCTTCATCACCCGTTCGCAGGCCGCGCCACTTCCAATACACCAGGAACCACGCCAGTCCCATGGTTAACTGGGGGAACAGATAGTGATAGGTGATGGTGAACGCGAACTGCAGGCGGTGCCAAAACGATGCGTCTTCCATGGTGCCTCTCCGCGACGGGGGCGCCTGTGCCCCTCAATTTGGACGGCGAGCCCATCACTGATCGTCGCTTTCGCCTTGAGATAGATCCTTGCGGCTTGCGCGTGAAACTGCGGCAGACTTCGCACTTTTGAAAGGATGACTGTCTGCGCTCACCCATTCGCGTACATGGCGTCAAGGCGCTTGTTTGCCAGGGCCAGCCCGGCGGGATAATCGGTTCGTCCGCCGACGACTTCGATATAGCAGGCGGTGTCGCCCTTGCTGGCTCTCTCCAAGGCGCGATCGAGTTCCCCGAGCGTCGCGACTTTTGTGGTGAACCAGTCTTCGCAACCCAAGGCCGCCGGGAGCGCGTGATAGTTCCATTGGGCCAGATCGTTGTATTCCCAATCCGGGCTGCATTCGAGAGCGCGCTCGATCGCGTAACCCTGATTATTGAGGACAAAAATGACCGGCTTGAGCTTGTTACGGCCCATGGTGCCCACGTCGAGCGCGGTGAGTTGATGGGAGCCGTCGCCGGTGAAGAGCACGGTACGACGCGAGCGGTCCGCGAGTGCGATCCCGAGCGTCGCCCCGGTTGCCCAGCCGATTGAACCCCAAAGGGTCTGACAGTGAATCTCCGCGCCGTCGGGTAGGGTTAGAGGCGCGATCCCGGAGGTGGACGTGCCGCTTTCGATAATGATGTGATCGTTGGGTCGTAAGAATTCCTGATACCGCGGGTAGAGCGCCGCGGCGGTAATCGGATCGTTGGCGTCACCGCCTCGTTTTTCGAACGCTGGTTTTGCCGGCGCCCGATAGCCGAAGTTCTTCCGGACGGCTGTGGTGAGGGCGTCGAACACGTCGCCCATCTGAACCGGATTAAAGACCCGATCGCCGACGCGGACGTAGTCGATGCCGATGGTCACGAATTTGTCCGGCGAGATTTTGCGCGAATAGGCGCTGGTATTGATGTCGTGGAAACAAACTTCTCCCGCGTCGATAACGAGATCGGCCCCCTCCACAGCTCGCAGGACTTCGGGCGAAGATGCGGCCCCGGAATACATCCCAGCAAACTGTGCGTGCGACTCGTGCAAAATCCCCTTGTCCATCGTCATCGTCGCAAAGGGACATCCCAGTTTTTCAATGAGTGCCTGTAACGTTTTCTGAAGCTGGAAGCGGCCGACGGTGGAGGCAGGCAGGACCGCGAGCGAATTGGCTCGCTCGATGCGCTCGGTGAGAGCGGCAATCGCGCCGGCGAGATCCGGGCCACTAGCGGGCTTGGGCCAAATCGCGGCGGCAACCGGATTCACTGGTGCAATGGCGTAATCCGAGGCAACCAGGATGTAGGCGGGCTGACTCTCCGCCCGCGCCGACGCGATGATGCGTTCCATTTCGCTAACGCAATTGTCGGGCGTAATCACCGCGGATACGCAAGCCGCTTGTGCCGAGATGTTGGCGAAATTCTGAAAGACGCCGTCGCCCAGCGTGTGGTGCGTGATCTTGTGCACGCGCTGATGCCGCATGGTCTGCATGCCGACGATGTGGAACACGCACGATCGCTCGGCCTTCGCGCCCATCACTCCGTTCAGTGCCGACAGTTCGCCGACGGCGTAGGTGGTCATCAACAGCGAACAACCGCGAACGCGGGCGTAGCCGTCGGCGGCATACGCGGCATCTAGCTCGTTGGAGCAGCCGATCCACTTGACGCTCTTGCTTCGAACGACCGCGTCGCACATGCGAAACACGTAGTCGCCCGCGACGCCGAAGCAGTCCGTGATTCCTTCCTTCGCGAGCCGCTGAATGATGTAGTCGCTGACATTCAATTGGGCACCCACGATGATCTCCTCCCGCGGCGGGGCAAGCAGCACAACAGAAAACCGAAGACTTGAAGCTGCAAATCGCTTCGCGTCGACCGAGACCGATGCCATTCGCGATTCTTGTGCCACGCGCACATTTCAAAGCGCCGCCAAGATGCGAGTCCCCTGGCACGCGATGAGCAACCCACTCGCAGCATGGCCGTTTGTCTCATCGCGCCCTGGGGGGACGAAGCTTGGAGGTGCTGGAAGCGAATGACGAGTTTTCGGCAATTGTCGAATTCTCGTCAGAATGAGGCACTCTGCAGTGACACGTGGAAACGCCTACAAAACCGGTGCTCGCCTGTCTAAACTCAACGTTAAGTCGACAGGGGCGCCCTCAAGGACCTTGCCGACAGAAGGCGTGTCATGGCAACGACTCCGATGAGCGAAGCGGCCGAAGCGTTACCCGCAGCGGACCATTTACAGCAATTGGTCGACACCGCGCCCGCTTTGCTCCACACCGCGCAACCTGATGGCGGCCTCGATTTCTTCAACCAGGGCTGGCTGGATTTCTTGGGGGCCCGTTTGGACGAGCTCCAGGGTTGGCGATGGACCGCCTGGATTCATCCCGACGACGTGACGTCGTTGGTCGACGAATGGCGAACCTGCCTGAAGACCGGGGACCATCTCCGAATTGAGTCACGCGTTCGGCGGGCCGACGGACAATTCCGCTGGTTCCTGCACCACAAAGTCCCCTTGCGCGACGAGACCGGTCGGATCATCAAGTGGTACGGAGCCAGCATTGACATCGAGGATCGCAAACACGCCGAAGAGGCCCTTCGGCGAAGCGAGGCGTACCTGGCAGAAGCTCAGCGACTTAGCCACACGGGGAGCTTTGCCTGGAACGTATTGAGCAATCAAATGTTCTGGTCGGACGAACACTTCCGGATTTTTGAACACGACCGCACACAGATCAAACCGACCCTGGAAACGGTGCTGGAACGAGTTCATCCCGCCGACAGGAAGTCACTGCAAGAGACGATCGAACGCATTCTCAAAGATCAAACAGGCTGGGACTTCGAGTATCGCTTGTTGATGCCGGGCGGTTCCATCAAGCACGTGCACGTCGTAGGCAATCCACTTGTCAACGAGTGCGGTGAGATCGAGTTCGTCGGATCGGTGATGGACGTCACAGAAGCCAAACGAGCACTGCGAGAAATCCAGGAACTCAAGGATCACCTTTACAAAGAGAACATCGCTCTCAAAGAGGAAATTGATCAGGCGTCAATGTTCGAGGAGATCGTGGGATCGTCGGAGCCGTTGCGACGCGTCCTAGCACACGTTGCCAAGGTCGCGCCAACCCACTCCACTGTGCTGATTACGGGCGAGACGGGAACCGGCAAAGAGCTGGTTGCTCGGGCGATCCATAAGCGATCGCCCCGTTCCGGGCGGGCCTTCATTCGGGTGAACTGCGGCGCGATTCCGCAGGCCCTGATTGGCTCAGAACTGTTTGGCCATGAGAAGGGGGCGTTCACCGGCGCCGTGCAACGACGTCTGGGCCGCTTCGAACTGGCCGACGGCGGGACTCTCTTCCTCGACGAAGTTGGCGAGTTGCCGCCGGAGACGCAAGTGGCACTCCTCAGAGTGCTTCAAGAGCGTGAATTCGAACGAGTAGGAGGATGCGAGCCTGTCACGGTCGACGTTCGGGTGCTTGCCGCTACAAACCGCAATCTCCAAGACGCGGTCGGCGACAAGACGTTCCGAGAGGATTTGTTCTACCGACTGAATGTCTTTCCGGTCCACATGCCATCGTTGCGCGAGCGCGTCGACGACATTCCGCTCTTGGTCCAGTATCTGGCCGAGCGCTACGGGCTCAAGGCTGGCAAACGGATCAAGAGCATCGAGAAACGGACGCTCGACCTGATGCAGAGCTATCACTGGCCCGGCAACATCCGCGAGCTGCAAAACGTGATCGAGAGGGCCGTCATCCTCTGTGATAGCGAAGTGTTGTCGGTCGACGAGACATGGCTCTCGCGCGAACAGCCCACGCCGCCGACGCCGTCGGGCCCGCTTGTGACTTCGCTGCTCGATCAGGAACGCCAGTTGATCGAGTCTGCCTTGTCGGAATGCGGAGGTCGCGTCTCGGGAGCGTCGGGTGCCGCTGTGAAACTGGGAATTCCTCGTTCAACGCTTGAGTCCAGAATCCGAAGTTTGCAGATCGACAAGCATCAATTTCGGTCGCATTGACGGGAATCGAGCAGCGACTTTCAGGGCAACTTGCGACTGGCAAATCACTCGCTCTCAGTTCTCGGCCGAAGAGCAGAAAATCGGGGCGACTATTTAGCGGCCGACGGCGCGCTTTGCACCGTCTTCGAGGTCGTGGACCGCGCCTCGGCGCGTAGCGCTTCGGCGTCGTGCCAGAATTGGACCCAAGCCGCACGTTCTGCGGAGGGGAGTTTCTTCAGTTTGTCCTCGTCTCTAACGCACGCGAGAGCGGGATCCTTGAACCAGGTTTCGAGCTTACCCGGCAACGCGGCGCGCTCCGTGGTCGGAGCACGTGCCAGCAAACCTTTCATGGCAGTGAGATCGTCGCGCAGCCAGATGCGTGCTTGTTCGCGCGATGCCGCCCGTTGCGTCTCGTTCAACTGCGCCGCGTCCTCCCCATCGCCACAGCCAGCCCGCGCCGCACAGCAAGCGGCAGCGTAGCGCCAGCGCTGACTCCATGCGGGAGCTTTCTTGAAGGCCTCAGCGTACAGCGCGACGGCCTGCGCAGTTCGTTGCATCGATTGGCAAATGACGGCTAGCGCCATCTGCTCGTCCTGGTTACCGGGCTTTTCGTGACCTGCGAGGAGTTGCGTGAGGTTCGGCATAACCACGCCTTGCGCCTCTCGACGCAAACTGTGGTAAATGCAGCCGTCTTGGTCGCGAATGCGGGAAAGTTTCCAATCGTACATGCCGATCGCCGTCGCGAGGCTGCCGAGGGCTTGATCCCTTCGTCCGACACGCGCCTGAGCCATCGACACAACCAGATGCGGCAGGGGTCCATGCACGCCCAAGACTTCTCCCTGAATCGACTCGATCGTACCGCCGAAGTCCCCAGCGCGGTATCGCGCGAGTCCCTCCACAAGCTGGAAGTAGGGGCGGAGCCAGTTGTCCCAGGCCGGCAGTTGTGCGTGGAGGGCGCGCTCGATCAGGGCCGCCGCGCGTTTCCGGTCTTCAGGACCAACGGTTCCAATGAGGCAGGCCCGTCCCACTTTCTCACAAAGTCGCGGGTCGGCGCCCACTTCGAATCGCCCCAGGAGTTCGTGACAGGCCCGCTTGTACTCAACCTGGTTGCCGAGGTACAGACACAGTTCGGCGTACCCGTACCAGTCGTCGTGGTCGGTGGGCACGCCCACCAGTCCGTTGGCCCATTCAATGCGGGCCTCTTCGCCGAGCCCCAGCTGCAACATCACTCCTCGGCGCGCCCGGCCTGCTTGAACTGCGTTGGGCCGCGCCTCGATCGCCCGGGTGAATTCCAGCAAGGCCCTCTGCGGTGCTTCCTTCAACCGCCAGAGCTCGCCCAGCATGTAATGCGAGACCCAACTGTGCGGATTGAGTCGGATCGATTCCTGGAACTCGGCAACTGCCTCATCCCTGTGACCCTGGAGCACCAAGAGACGCCCCAAGTCCATATGCATCGCGGCCGAGTTCGGGCAATCGCGTCGGAACTCCTCGAGTTGCTTCTTTGCTTCGTCCAAGCGACGGAGGTCCATCAGAGTATTGGCAAGAAACTCATGGGCGTCCTCAAAGGCAGGATCGCACGCGATCGCTCGACGAAACTCGACGAGCGCTTGCTCCACTTGCCCGGTGCCGAGGAACACGTAGCCGAGGCTGTTGTGGTTGTCTGCGGAGCGCGCATCCAGAGACACGGCATGCTTCGCCAGCTCGAGCGCTTCGGCTCCTTGACCGGTCAAAGAGAGCGACATGGCAAGATGGCCTACGGCATTCGAGAACCTCGGTTCGAGTCGGACCGCCTCCCGGAAGTGCGGGATCGTGTCGGTGTTGCGACGGGCCAACCCCAGAGCACGTCCGACGTTGTGGTGTGCGACTGCCGTTTCCGGGCGGATGGCCAGTGCCGCCTGGTAGAAACGAACGCACTCCTCGAAGTTTACTCCGTTCAGTGCGTCCGCCAGCGTGAAACACGCCCAGAAATCACCGGGATACTGCTCCTGCACACGCCTCAAGAACTCCGTCGGGTCGGCGCCTGCGACCTGCATCCTTTGGGCAAGTGCCACCAACAACTGCACCGACTGATCGCGCACAACGGCTGTCTCGGCCAGTTGCGTGAGCGATTGTTTTGAGAGTCCCGCGACGCGAACACGATCACGCCATCCGCTGGGATCCGGATCGGCCTTCCGGGCCACCTCCAAAATCCACTGACGCCGAGACTCGTCGCTCGTGCAAACCGACCAGTCGTCCAGTGCGGCGATCACAGCTGCTCGGATCGGCGAGCCGGCGACCGCTGTCGCTATCGGCGCTGGAGCGTCTTGAAAGGTGCCCAGACTCGCCGCAACAAACGCGACTTCGTAATCGTGATCGGACCGCGCCCGATTCGAGGCGAGATCGAAGCGGCCGTCGACGACGGCAACCCGGTTGTTGCGAATCCGATCCAGATTCTGGGCTAACTCCAAGTCGGTGAGAGCCGCGCGGATCTGGTCCTTCAGCGGGCCCACATCCGCATCGGGGAGGCGTTGCAACAGAGCCCGCGCCTCCTGGAACTTGCCTTCTGCCTCGAGTTGGCTGACAAGTTCGAGCCTGGGCTCCCATTGGGCAACTTCCGCTCGACGCGTTGCCGCTAGTCGCCATTCGTTCGCACCATAAGTGACGGCGACGCAAAACAAGGCCAACGCGGCCACAGCCAAAGCCGCCGCGGTCGGCTTTCGCCGAGCCCACCGGACGACCCGCTCGGGCCGCGACACCGGCCGCGCCGCGATCGGTTCCCCCCGCTGGAAGCGCCCGAGGTCCTCGGCAAACTCGAGAGCTGTTGAGTATCGATGCTGAGGCAGTTTCTGCAGGCACTTCAGGCAGACGGTCTCCAGATCGCGCGGGATTTTTGCGTTCCACTTGGAGGGGGGCGACGGTTCGTCGACCAGCACCTGCCGTTGGGTTTCGGCAGGCGTATCGCCTCGAAAGGGAGGCCGACCGGCGAGCATTTCGTAGAGGATCGCCCCCAGCCCATACACGTCAGCCGCCGGCCCGACCTCGCTTGCCTTTCCGCTGGCTTGCTCGGGGGCCATATAACTCGGCGTTCCCAGCATCGCGCCGGTCAACGTGAGGTCTCGTCCCGAATCCAGACGGCGAGCCAGTCCAAAGTCGGCGATTTTGGGCAGGCCATCGCTCGTCAGCAGAATATTGGCCGGCTTCAGATCACGATGCACGATTCCCTGCTCGTGGGCGTACGCCACGGCGGTTGCGAGCGTCGCCAGGAGTTGCGCGCTGTGCCGCGGCGATTGCGGCGCACCGGCGAGCTGTTGAGAAAAGCTGCCGCCGTTCATCAACTCCATCGTGAAGTACGGCCGACCCTCGAATTCTCCCACGTCGTAAACTTGCACGATGTTTGGGTGTTGAAGCCCTGCCACAGCCTCGGCTTCACGCACGAAACGCTCGCGCTCATGTGGGCGGGCGTAGGCCCCCAACAGCAGCATCTTGAGGGCGATATCGCGCTTCAGCTTGAGATGGCGAGCCTTGTACACCATGCCCACGCCACCATATCCCAGAATCGCGCGGACCTCGTAGCCCGCGATCTGTGGCAGCTTTGAGTCGGGAGTGACCCCAGGATGACGTTCGCCATCGCCCCCTGCGGCCGAGGACGGAAATAGCTCGTCAACCTGGTTCTGCACGGTTTGCAATCGCCGCCAGCGACTGCGGACCTCCGGCAGCAGTTCGGGACAAGCCGCGCAGACCTCTTCCGGTGTGGAGTCCGATTCGAGCAGTGTTTCTAGTAACTCGTGAATGCGCGCTTTATCGATCATGACGGCGTCGTCCCGAGCACTTCGTCCCCGACGGAACTTGCCGACTGCGCCACTTGTTCGGTCATGCCATCCCGTCCACCCGTCGTACGAACCCAAACGCTACGCTTCGTCCAGGGCCCGCCCGATCGGCCGCAAATCTGCGAGCATTTCCTCCAGTAGGATTAAGCCACGGTTCAAGCGCCGTTGAATGGTCTTTGCGGAGCATCCGACAATGTTCGCAACCTCGGCCGCGGTCATCCCTTGGATCCGGACCAGGCTAAAGACCTCTCTCTCTTCTTCGGGCAATTTGTCGATCGCTTCCAGCATCCGCCGGGCACCTTGACTGAGGCCCGACTCGCTGCTGTGGGGTGCCGCGAGCAATGCCTCTTTGAGCTCTAACGCCGGAGACTCCTTATCTAGGCGTCGGGCCAAGTCATTCAACTCCCAGCGCATGTGCTGATTCGCCAGTCCGAAAAACTGCCGCACCGTGGCCGGCCGCGTTTCACGCAGCGCCTTAAGCAGCCTATCGACGACTGAGCCGAGCATCTCATCCGTTTCCAGATTGAGAGGGGGGCGCGTCAGCCTGGGATAGCTTCGCAGCAAGAGCGTCTCACAAAGCATACGAAGCCGCTCGACTGAGCGGCTGATTAACGCCCGAATCACAGGCTCCGCCGGCGCATCACCCGGCAGTTTCGCAAGCTCGTCGAGGTAGCGTTGGACGGCGACAGTCGTCTGGTCGTCATTCATCGAACAACCCGTGCGAGTCTGACCGACTCCCGAACGTCATCCGCCCGATCACCCGTTGTCCGCCCGCTCCGCCCATTATTAGGGGCCGTTCTAGGCATCGCAACTCGCGACCAGATGAATTGGCGATCCTGCGGAAGGAAGTGGAAGACCGTGATTAGTTCCAGGACGATAACGCCCGCGTCATCTATCACCGAGCAGGAACAGGCATTCCACGAGATAAGGGCTCTGCGGGATCAGCTGCAGAGAGAGAACATTGCGCTCAAGGAAGAAATCGACCAAGCGTCGATGTTCGAGGAGATCGTCGGATCTTCGGCGCCACTGCGGCGAGTCCTTGCGCATGTCGCGAAAGTGGCGCCGACAAACTCGACTGTGCTGATTGCGGGGGAGACGGGGACGGGCAAAGAGTTGGTAGCCCGCGCGATTCACAAGCGGTCGACCCGCTCCGGGCGGGCCTTTATTCGCACGAATTGCGGCGCGATTCCGCAGTCTTTGGTTGGTTCAGAGCTGTTTGGCCATGAGAAGGGAGCATTTACCGGCGCCACGCAACGACGTGCCGGCCGATTCGAGCTGGCCGACGGTGGCACTCTCTTCCTGGACGAAGTCGGCGAGTTGCCGCTGGAGATGCAGATCGCTCTGCTACGCGTGCTCCAGGAGCGTGAATTCGAGCGGGTCGGAGGATGCGAGCCGATCAGGGTCGATGTCCGCATTCTTGCGGCCACAAACCGCCATCTCCAAGACGCGGTCGGTGACAAGACCTTCCGAGAGGATCTCTTCTACCGGCTGAACATCTTTCCGATCCACATGCCCTCCCTGCGCGAACGTGTCGATGATATTCCGCTCCTGGTGGAGTACCTGGCCGAGCGATACGCACTGAAGGCCGGCAAAAAGATCGACAGGATCGAAAAACGAACGCTCGAACTGCTGCAGGCGTATCACTGGCCGGGCAACATTCGTGAGCTGCAAAACGTGATCGAACGGGCCGTCATCCTCTGCGATGGGGAAGTGTTGTCGGTCGACGAAACTTGGCTGCCCCCCGAACCCCCCCGGACGTCTCGGCAATCCGGCGCGCTGGTTACTTCACTCGTTAATCAGGAGCGTCACCTCATCGAGTCCGCCTTGTCCAACTGCCGAGGGCGCGTCTCCGGTGCGTCTGGCGCCGCCATGCAACTCGGAATTCCTCGATCGACACTCGAATCGAGAATCCGAAGCCTGCAGATCGACAAACATCGGTTTCGATGGTGCTAGCAGTGACGAAGGCCATCAGAGCCTTGGCCCCTCAGCGCTGCGCTCCCTGAGAACGGGGCTGATATTTCGTTTACAATCATGCCTGCTTTTGAGCCGATTGCTGAACTCGAAAGGCGGTGTGGTGGACTCGTCAATTATCACAGCGACAGCTGCTCTGCTTGGATCGCTCGCAGGTGCGTCGGCCTCGATATTCACAACTTGGCTGACGCAGCGAAATCAACTTATCCGGGATCGCCTGGTCGAAGAGCTGCGCCGGCGCGAACTGCTGTATGAGGAATTCATCAAACAGGCCTCGAACTCTGTGATCGACTCGCTGAGTAATTCCTTAGACCGCCCGGACAAATTCGTGCAGCTCTATGCCAGCCTCAGCTGCATCAGGCTGCTCTCGTCACAACCAGTCCTCTTTGCGGCAGAAACGTGCTGTCGGCGAATTGTCGACTTCTATTCCAAGCCGAACTTGTCGGTGGATCAAATTCGCACGAGCTTCGAGGTCGAGCATTTCGATCCTCTCAAGGAATTCAGCGCGGCCTGCCGGACCGAGCTTCAGGAGTTCGTGCGCTAAGGTCAGTCACCCCGGGTTCCCCGGTTCAAGTCAATCCCCCTGCGCATCCGATATTGTCGATACAACCGGTTCTTGGGGGGGCTCACGACACGGTTGGCGACTCGCGGAACAGGCGAGCCCCGTGAGTGATGCTCGCTGCCGCGCAAGCCCGTCCGATTGGCTGTCGCCGCTTTTTTTGCGGCCGGCTGCGCTTCATCGTCGAGTCGTCCCCCCGATCACCTTGCTGAGCGAATCTGCCCGCCGGGGATCAGTACGGTCGACTCTTCGCGCGCGACAGTTTCCAGCCGAGAAATCGCGAAAAACGGTGCGCGTCAGCCTGAAACCTTGTCGGGACGCGCGTCGCAAACTGTTATTCCCGCCTCCGCCACTGTTAGCTCGCTGCCTGCAAGCTCTGAGGCACCGGTCGAGTCGTCCAGCGAAGGCTCCGCGGTTTTGCCTCCAATGCCTGGCGCGGCCGGTTCAGCTGAAATAGAATCGGGGCAAGTTGCGAAAATCACTCTGCCCGAGGCCATCGAAACTTCATTTCGCATGCAACCCCGGCTGCGAGTATTCCTCGAGAGCATCAATGAGGCTCAAGGCCGCGCGGATGTCGCGTTTGCTCCCTTCCTCCCGACGCTGTCTGGAGGGATCTCGGGAGGCGGCTTCGATCTCAATGTGACCGGGCAGTCGCAGTCCTTCAGCTTTTTGCCGCCAGGCGCGACGATCCCGATTGGACTCGACTTGGCGTCGGGCTATGGGCTGGCCGAAGTCAGAATGCAGTGGCTGATTTGCGATTTTGGACGTCGCTCGGGCCGGTACTGCCAGGCCGAATTGGGCGTCCAGATCGCGAGCTTGCAGACCGATCGCGCCTATCAGACCGTCGCCAATGAGGTGACGGCCGCCTATTACAAGGTCTTGCAGACGATGGCCCTGCGACGAATCGCCCAAGATGCGGTTCGCCGGGCAGACGACGATCTCGGCGTGGCGCGCAAGCTCGAAAAAGGCGGTGTCATCGAGCGCGAAAAGGTCCTGCGTGCCGAGGTACAAATGGCCCAAAGCCAACGGCTGCTGGAAAGCGCCGATGGCGCCGTTGACATCACGATCGCGGCGCTCAACCTGGCCATGGGGGTCAACGTCACCTCTCCGACTGCTGTCGTCGACGTTGGCGAGATTCCACGTCCGCCCACATCACTTGGTGAGTGCTTGCAGGCGGCATCGACGCAACGGCGGGAACTGGACGTCGCTCGCAGCAGTGTGCAAGTGGCTCAAGAGGGAACCCGAGTCGCCAAGGCCGACTTCCTACCGAAGATTTTCGCCGAGGGCGATTACGTCAATTTCGAGCAGGCGACTCCGCGGGCCAACGTCGGTCTGGGCTTGGGCTTCATCAAATTGGAATGGGGCCTGTTCGAGGGAGGCCGGCGTGTGGGCGAGCTGCGGGTCGCCGATTCCAAAACGCGCGCTGCCATGGCGCTTGCCGATTCCATCGCCGACACGATTAGTTTTCAGACGATCGAAGCCTACCGACAGGCAACGACCTCGTTCCGCGCGATCGAGCTGGCGAAGCCGGCGGTCACCCAAGCCCGGGAAAATTATCGATTGGTCAAAGCGAGAGCCGGGCAGGGTGACGCCACGGCAACGGAACTCACCGACGCCGAAACGGCTCTCACTCGAGCTGAGCAAGACTATCTCAACTCGACTTACGACTACCTGACGGCGCGAGCTCGTCTCGACTACGTCGTTGGACAGACTCCCGGTCGGGGCGGTCCTTAGGTCTTCCGCACGCAGTTCGAGATCGCCAGCCCATTTTATCTCAGCCGTGCTTTGGGTCGTCTTGCCGTTGATTCGTCGGTGTCGCAAGCGTCGATTGGATCAGCTTGGCGCGATCCAGGTCGACGTTTGTCTTCAGCACTGTTCCGCCCAGGCCTCGAATTGCGTCTAAAATTGCGTTCAAGTCCTCTGCTCTGTCAACAACGAACAGGACCGAAGTGCCCGGCTGCATGATGTCTTTGATTTCCCGAATGAAATCGTCGTCGATGCCATCGGCGGCCTGGGTGCCACGGGTAAACACATCGACGGCGGCCCCGGTTAGCGGAGGCGCCCCCAAGGCGAGGCTTGCCAGGAAGTTCGCCAAGCGGCCGCGCCGGCTGACTTGATACAGCGGTTCGCCACCGACCGTGAATGCCCCATCGCGAAATCGCACCGCCACGGTCCAGTCCAGAAGAGTGAGGCGATGCTGTTCCGCGAGCTTGATGATCTCACCGCAGACCCGATCCGCGCGTGAGACGTCGTCGAATGCGACAGCCCATAAATGACTGGTCTCGGTCATTTGAATTCCCTCGGTGCGATGGCGTGGCCGAGTCATCTCCATCGAAGCTGGGACGACTTAATGGTTGCTCAAATCGACGCTGTGAGCCAACCGACGCATCAGCTAAGCACTACTCTTGCGCGGCCACACAAGCAACCCCGTCACCAGCAATCCAATGCCGCCGATGGCGAGGCTCAAGAGTTGCAGTCCCCGTTGGATGCCCTGCGCAGCGGCTTCTGTCTTCACAACTCCGCCTAAGACGGTGGACGACGCCTGCAACTGCTCGGAGCCCTCGACACCGTGTTGACGATAGTAATCAGCCGTTCGGGCCAATGCCTCCTGAACTTCTGGGCGGTTCTCTCGCACGTTGAGCCGCTCGACCTCGAATGCCCGGTCGGTCCACTCGGAGATCGCGGTGCTCGTCGCCGTGGGGATGACGATGATCGGAATGAGCAAGGCAACGATCGCTAGCGCGCCTGCATATAGGGCGTCGCGTCGATCGAGATTCTCGATCTCGTCTTGTAGGAACGAAGGCGGCAGCAGACCGACGAACAGCCCCCAGCAGCCCATCATCAGGGCAACGCGCTCTTTACTCGTGAAATTGTCGATCGACGACAGCCACCAGAGGCAGCTTGCACAGCCTAGCACGCCGACAAACAGCCAAAAGTGCCGCAATGCTCGACGATGAAAGTACGTCGTCAGAAATGTCGAGGTGGCCATCGTCGCTGTCGCCGGGGCGAGAATCCAGCCCGCGACTTCGCGAGGATAGTCGCGCAGCTCGATTAGATACTCTGCCACCAATGTCAGCCCTGCCAGAAGCTGGAGCAGGAGCAGCATTCGAACCGACATCGCGAGTACGTACGCGCGAACACGAAAGATTCTGCGAAGGTGCTCATCGAATGTTTGTCCCGTGCCGACGCGAAGGACGAGTAGAACGGGCAGGATGACCCCCATGAGCGAGGTCGTCACAAAGGCATTGGAAGCCCATCCGCCCCATTTGCGATACCAGCCGAAGCAGAACACGATGCAGACAATCCAAGCCGCAAGGAGGGTGACGGCCCACCAGTCAATTTGCAGCAGGATGGGCTTCGGAGGCCGATCAGGTTTGAGAAATCGGCGCACCAGTGGAATTGCTAAGAGTGCGATTGGGACGTTGATCCAGAAAATCCACCGCCACGACCAGGCATCATTGACGAGCGCCGTGACCAGCGGCGTCGTCGGACGCGTTGCATAAGCAACTATGCCATAAAAGGCGATCGCTACAATGACCATCCGGTCGAACTGTCGGTAGAGTGTCGCTCGGCAGAGAATGATCACGACTCCCTTGCCAATGCCTTCGACGAGCTTTGCGGCTGCAAGGGTCGTAACGTCTACCGCCGCCCCACACAGGAGATTACCAACCGCGAACCACACCAGCCCGACCTGCAGCGTGATCCGCGCGCCGTATCGGGGCATAGCCCAGAGGCCGGCGAAGAGCGCGTAGATAATTGCGACGCC
>Ga0210393_10001181_pt1 | contig 22266 bp, 14 predicted proteins | sample IncBWC27OmetaG_FD_160068 | JGI IMG/M metagenome (GOLD analysis project Ga0210393, IMG submission 160068) | Forest soil microbial communities from Barre Woods Harvard Forest LTER site, Petersham, Massachusetts, United States - Inc-BW-C-27-O ... | reverse complement strand
TTCCCACGGCTTTCCGGCAACCGCCGAGACGACCAACCCCGCCAACGCCGATCCGTGATTGGAATAAGCCGAGAGCGTGCCGGGAGGACGGACGCGCGCCGGGATGTCATTTTTCAGCGATTCCGCTAGCGGTTTGTCTGAGGGTTGATGGGCGAACAGGCCGATCGGCCGATCCTCGAATCCGGCCGAATGCGTGAGCAGATTCTTAAGCGTAATCGGTTTGCCGAATGCCGGGGGAATCTGCACCCCGGTGCCCTTGAGGTAGACATTCACATCCGCGTCGAGATCCAGCTTTCCTTCTTCCACCAACTGCATGACGGCGGTCCAGGTGAATAGCTTCGAGACCGAGGCAATGCGGAACAGCGTGGTTTGGGGGTCGACCGGTCGGCCCGTCTCCACGTCTGCGTAGCCGTATCCTTTGGAAAACACCAGCTTGTCCCCGACGACGACCGCGACTACGGCACCCGCGATGTGTTTGGATTCGAGCTGCACCATCAAGGCCCCGTCAAAAAATGCCTCGAGATCTTCAGCGTTGTCGACGGGATGCGGTTTGGACGCGACAGTGACAGGCTTGACGGTTGGCGGAGGCACTAACGGCTTCGTCGGGGTGCTCTCAGTCACCTTGGGCGGCGGTGACACCGGCGCAGGCACAGTCGCCGTCGATAATGTCGGCTGTGTTTCGGTCGGCTTCGCCGCGGGTGCCTGGGCTGACTTCTGAGTGGGCATCTTGGGCGGGGCGGGCTCCGAAGACTTGATTGGGTCGGCGACGGCGAAAGTAAGAGAGAGCCCTAGTAGAACAGCGCAAGTTACGGAACGAGGCATCGACGACCGCCTTACAGGTGTGTCACAGGGGAGCCGTTTTCAGGGAGCTTCGGTCCATTCAGTGTAATTGGACGCCCGTTGGGAATTCGATCAGGGGAACGAATTCTTGGCATCCGCCATCTCGACGAATCCGCATCCCACGGGGCCGAACCGCTTGCAGGTGCGGTTGACACTCTCTTTCGACGGGGGTCTAATCGTTCCCTTATACAGCCCGATCTCGGCAGATCTCGCGATCGCCGTGCCGCGGTGTTGGTCCGATGTTTCGCTGGTTTCGAATCGCAGCCGGTGGGACGTGGCAGTTTGACCGTCGGGCTATGTGATCCCGAACCGGAGGAAGTCATCGATGTTGAAGCTGTCTCTGAAGGCTGTTGCTGGCTTGGTGCTGGCGGTGGCTGGAATCGTGTTCTTGACGTCTGCCCAGGCGGAGGCACGACCCCAATACCTTCGCGTGTGGATGGACACATACCCGGACGTCGCGCAGAAGAATAACGTCAAGACGACGTTGAAGTGCAACGTCTGTCATTTCGGCGCAAAGAAGACAAATCGCAACGACTACGGAAAAGCCATCGTCAAAGCACTCGACGGCGCCAAGAACGTCAAGGACAAGGACAAGTTCACCGATGTCCTGAAGACGGCGGCCAAAGAGAAGAATGCTGACGGCAAGACCTTCGGGGACCTGCTCGAGGCGAACGAGCTACCTTCCAAAGGAAAGTAGTCCGCGCTCAACGTTTGGAAACGGAATAAAGACCGTCGCATCGGCGGTCTTTATTTTTTTAGGACCGTCGCGATTCGCCGTTTTCGGGTCGCTCGCCCGCGTGGCCCAGATGAAAATCGATGACCAGCGGCAAATGGTCTGACGCCAATCGCGCGAGCCGATTGCGCACCACCCGCGCCTGGCGTACCGAGATTTCGCCTCGAACAAAAGCTTTATCCAGCGAGCCCATCGCCAGGTATGAGGGGAACGTGCGGAATCGCGAAATCGGCGTCGTCACCTGCTGAAAACCGAGCGGCCCGAGCACGCCCGATTGCAGTTGATTCCGCCAATCGTTCGAGTCGCCGATCAATAACGTGGGCAGATTCTCTGCCGATCGAAACAGCGAGTGCGACAACAAGTGCCGAACTTGCCAGCGCCGCTCCCGCTCGGCAAGTCCCAGATGCCAGTGAGCCAGATGGAGCAACCCTTCGGGAGTTTCTATGACGGCCAACTGTGCGCCGCGCGGCTTGCGCTCTTCGTGACGTAATGAGACGTGGTGATGGGCGCGTAGCGGCCACCGGCTCAGGACGAGGTTGCCGTAGCCCCCCTCCTTGAGGTGAACATTCATCTGGTACAGCGGCTGACGATCACCGAAATAATCGACCAGCAGCTGCGGCTGATCGTGATACCGCGAACGGCGGACATTGCGGTCGACTTCTTGCAGGCAAACGATATCCGGGTTGGCTGCCTCGATAACGGCCAGCACCCGCCCGAATCGGTAGCGGCGATCTCGCCCGCCGATGCCTTTGTGGATGTTGTAGCTCAGGATCCGCATCAGTGAAGTTTCGGCCAGTCGAAGTTTCGGTCAGTCTTGCTGCACTCGAGCCAGGCGACTCACTGGAGGGGCGACGCTATCATGTCGTGACCAATCTTCGACCACAGTGGCATCCAGGCGCGAACTCATGGAATTCTTCATCAATGTCGCCTCGCGGTGGATACATGTTTCCACAGCAATCGTGCTGATCGGCGGAACGGTGTTCATCCGCTATGTCCTCACGCCCAATGCCGAGCAGCTGCCGCAGACGGAACACGATCGACTCCGGGACCTCGTGACTGCGACTTGGCGGAAGGTGGTGAGAGCTGGAATTCTGCTCTTCCTCCTGACAGGTTTTTACAACTACCTGGTTGTCGCGATGCCACAGCATGTCCATGACAAGCGGTATCACATGCTCATGGGGATCAAAATCTTAGCCGCGTTCGGCGTCTTCTTCTTGGCCGAGGCACTGGTTGGTCGTTCAGCCGCCTTCGCACCCTTACGGCAGAGACGGAAAACCTGGCTGATGGTGCTAATCATTGTGGCCTTCGCGATCGTGGCGATCTCGAGTTTGTTGCGCGTGCGTGGCGTTCCCGCCTGACGCAATTCGCCTGCGGACAACGATTCTCCGAAATCCGCAACTGGTCTCGCGGTTTTTGGAGATCATTCTTACGCCTTTCCGCGTCTTGAATAGTGGGCGCCGATTTGGGGCGCGTCCCCTCCGCAATCCGAGCCGGGCAGTTTTTGTGCCCTGCGGGCAGTCGCCTCTCTATGCACCTCGTCGATTAGGGCGGGCTAAAAAGTCCGCAGATCGACCGGCAACCGGGCTGGACTAGGCGGCTGGGATTTGATACATATGTACACTATTCGAGGGCTGGATTTCGAGAAATTCGTTTGCATGCGAACTTTTTTGTTCAAGTTACATCTAAGATCTGCGTAATTACAGCTAGACAAGCGGGGCGGCGGCTCGGCGGGCCAAACGACCGTCGCCTAAGTGCCAATTTCAAAATAGCTTAGGTCACAAACTGTTTGAGCCAAAAACCCACACCCGGAACACGCAACGCTCAAGCAGTCAAGAAATTAGAGATGGGGGGAGGGCGTGATGAAAGCTTCGCGATATTGCCATCCCGTCATGAAACAGTTGACGGATCAACAAGTCCGATACGCGCCGCGCGACGTGCGGCTGACCCAAATTCGGCGGGCTGAGCGCTTGGTGCGCGAACTCGATCCGACCCAGTCGTACCCGTATCACGAGATCTGTGAGCGGGTTACCACTTTTCGTCCGGAACTTTACCCCGACCTCGTGATTCAAGGCGAGGACGCGGTCCATGATTTGCGGTGCTTCGTTGAGGATCTGTCTGACAGCACCGACTTGGATGTGTTGAACGTCGATGAGCCTGTGCTGACTGTGGACGAGATCAGTCGACGGTTCAACGTTTCGACCAAGACGGTGGACCGATGGCGTGACCGGGGGCTGATCAGCCGCCGGTTTAAGTTTGGTAAGCGGAAGCGGATCGGCTTTTTGAAGTCGAGCGTCGACACGTTTGTCCAAGGCCACGCCGACGAGGTCCGTCGCAGCAGCCGGTTCAGTCAGTTGTCGCCCTGGGAACGAGAGGAAATTGTGGAGCGGGCTCGGCGGTTGGCTCGGTACGGCGGATGTCCGTCCGAGGTTGCCCGTCGATTGGCACGAAAACTGAGACGTTCGCCTGAGACGATTCGTTACACCCTGAAGAATCACGATCGCGAACACCCGGAGAGCGCCGTGTTTCCCTTTGCCTCGACACCATTGTCCGACGAGCAGAAGAAAGAAATCTACCGCAGCAGCCGTCGCGGAGTGCCAGCCGCTCGACTTGCGCGCCAGTACTGCCGCACGAAAGCCAGCGTTTACCGCATCATTTCCGAAATGCGGGCCAATCGTCTGGTCGACCAGCCGGTCGAGTTCATGGACAGCCCGGACTTTCACAAGCCGCACGCAGAAACCTCGATTCTGGGGCCGCCGCCGGAAACCACGAAGTTCGAGGGGCGCGTGAAGGCGCCGCCGGGGTTGCCACCGTATTTGGCCAGCTTGTACTCGATCCCACTGCTCAATCGCGAGCAGGAAGCCTATTACTTCCGCAAGATGAACTTCTTGAAGTTCAAAGCGTCCCGGTTGAGGGAGAAGCTCGATAAGTCGCGTCCGCACACGAAGGACATGGACGCAATCGAGCGGCTGCTCGACCAAGCCGTGGAGATCAAGAACTTCCTGATCCGCAGCAACCTGCGGTTGGTGGTCTCGATCGCCAAGCGTCACATCAAGCCGACGAGCAACTTCTTCGAGATGGTCAGCGACGGGAACATGTCCCTGATTCGGGCGATCGAAAAGTTCGATTACACGAAGGGCAACAAGTTCTCGACGTATGCGACATGGGCCATCATGAAGAACTTTGCCCGGTCGATTCCGGCCGAGCACAACCTGCTCGAACGATTCCGCACCGGGAAGGACGAAGTCTTCCAGCACTCGACCGAGCACCGGGGAGACCAGTTCCGCGAAGAGCTGGTCAACCAACGGCAGCGGCAGATGATCATGGAAATCCTCGACCAACTCGACGGACGCGAGAAGGACATCATCATGTTTCGCTACGGCCTGACCCAAGGGGCCGAGCCCCAAACGCTCGAACAAGTTGGGTCGAAGTTGGGGGTGACGAAGGAGCGGATTCGTCAGCTCGAGGCCCGAGCGCTGCGAAAGTTGCGAAAGATCGCTCAGGACGACAAGCTGGAGATTCCAGGCGAGTGAGCCATTGATCTGGCCCGGCGGGTTGCCGGTTGGCCGCCGTCAGATCAGCGGCCGATCAGATCGAGGGCGTTCAAACTGAGCGAAACGGATCGAAAAGACCGGGGGCTGGTGGCGTCAACCGTCCACAAGCCCCCGGCTCCTATTTACGCGACAGTTTGGGCCGCGGGGGCGTCGCTGGGCTGGGCCTGGGGCGGTGTCCTTTCTCCCTTGCAACACACATGTTGCATGCTATATTGAGCAGCTTGTCGCAGGAGCCAGGCCCGCTAGCGTAGCTCAATTGGTAGAGCCCCGGTTTTGTAAACCGGTGGTTGTGGGTTCAAGTCCCTCCGCTAGCTTCGGGATGAGTCAGGCGATCTTCGCTCCAGCAGGCCCCCATTTTGTGATCGGTTCAGGGAGGCGTAACGCATCGAACGGCGATCGGTTCGCTGGAAGTTGGTCACAGCAGTTGTTGGGGGAATTCCCGAGCGGTCAAAGGGGCCAGACTGTAAATCTGGTGGCATAGCCTTCGAAGGTTCGAATCCTTCTTCCCCCATTGCGTGGGTGTTCGAGCCGCAGAATCAGTCGGAGGCGGCAGGCGGGCCGGGCAATCCAGCGAAGCAGTCGTTGCGAACTTGAGAAGGCCGGCCGGGGACAGTGATGTCCCGCTAGTGAAACCAGAATCGGAACGTTTTTGAAGGAAAGCGTGAGGGGAGAAACGATCGCGGGCGTAGCTCAATGGTAGAGCTCCAGCCTTCCAAGCTGGTGGTGTGGGTTCGATTCCCATCGCCCGCTTCCCAAGGAACTTGAAGACCGGTTGTTGCTGCTGTAGCTCAGTTGGTAGAGCGCTTCCTTGGTAAGGACGAGGTCATGGGTTCAAGTCCCATCAGCAGCTTTTGGCGGCGGATTTCCGCCGTCCGAATGAACGTAGCCGTTAAACGAAGTGTTGTTTAAAGCAATCGCCAGATTTGGCTTTGATCCGAGAAATGGGTTTGCAGAGAGGGAAAAGGACGAGACATGGCCAAGGCAGTTTTTGAACGTACCAAGCCGCACGTGAATGTTGGTACGATCGGTCACATCGATCACGGCAAGACCACGCTGACCGCCTCGATCCTGGCGGTCCAGTCGACCAAGGGCATGGCCGCCATCAAAGCGTACGCGGACATCGCCAAGGGCGGAACCGTCCGCGACGAAACCAAGACAGTCACGATCTCCGTGAGCCACGTCGAGTATGAGTCGCCCAAGCGGCACTACGCTCACATCGATTGCCCGGGGCACGCTGACTACATCAAGAACATGATCACCGGCGCGGCCCAGATGGACGGCGCCATCCTGGTGGTGTCGGCCGCTGACGGCCCGATGCCGCAGACCCGCGAGCACATCCTCCTGGCCCGCCAGGTCGACGTCCCCGCGCTGGTCGTGTTCCTCAACAAGTGCGACCTGGTCGACGACGCCGAGTTGCTCGAGTTGGTCGAGATGGAAGTGCGCGAGCTGTTGACCAAGTACGATTTCCCCGGCGACACGGTGCCGATCATTCGCGGCAACGCCAAGGGAGCGCTCGACAATCCTGCCGATCCGAAATTCAACAAGTGCATCGGCGACCTGATGGACGCGCTCGACGCGTACGTCCCGGACCCGGTTCGTGTCGCGGACAAGCCATTCCTGATGGCGATCGAGGACGTCTTCTCGATCGAAGGTCGCGGTACGGTCGTCACCGGCCGAATCGAGCAGGGGCGCGTCAAGGTCGGTGAGAAGGTCGAGTTGATCGGCCTGAAGGACACGGCCGAAACGACCTGCACGGGCGTCGAAATGTTCAACAAGACCCTGAACGAGGGGATGGCCGGCGACAACGTCGGTATCCTGCTGCGGGGTACCAAGAAGGACGACGTCGAACGTGGACAGGTGTTGGCGCATCCGAAATCGATCACGCCGCACACCAAGTTCCAGGGTGAGGTCTACGTGCTGAGTAAGGAAGAAGGGGGTCGCCACACTCCGTTCTTCAGCGGCTATCGTCCGCAGTTTTACTTCCGCACGACCGACGTCACGGGCAGCACGTCCTTGTTGGGTGGCGCGGAAATGTGCATGCCGGGCGACAACGTCAGTCTCGACGTCGAACTCGGAAAGCCGATCGCGCTCGTCGAGGGCAGCCGGTTTGCTATCCGCGAAGGCGGCAAGACGGTTGGTTCCGGCGTGGTCACGAAGATTGTTGCCTAGGCGCGTCCCGAAGAGCGCCGGCTGGCAGGTTGAAGAGCGGGAGGCCCAAGCTTCCTGATGCCAGTTTTTCTAGCATTGATAAATCGGCTCGACGGGAGCCTAGCCCTCCCGTCGCAGCCTTTGGTTTTCAGATGAGGTGTGCTCGTGCCTCGTGAATATGTCTGGTTGGAATGCACCGAAACCGGATTGCGGAATTATCGCGTTCCGAAAGAGACTCGGGGGACGGAGCGCCTCGAGTTGATGAAATACTGCCCGAAGCTGCGTCGCCACACGCTGCACAAAGAATCACGGAAGAAGTAAGGATCTCGCCCGGTTTCCGTTCCGGCGTTGGCCGATGCCGGGCGGCCGGCAGGCCGAGTTTTGAGCGAACGCGAACGGTTACGGGTGTAGCTCAATTGGCAGAGCACCGGATTCCAAATCCGGCGGTTGGGGGTTCAAGTCCCTCCGCCCGTGCTTGAAAAGGGCGTCCAGCCGTCTGGAAATGGGTGCCATCGGACGAGATGACGAAGACAGTCGCCCAGCGGATCGCAAGGTGGCGATTCGGATTGAGCGCGGTTTGAGTTTCGACGAAACGTGAATTGAACGAGGCGTCATGGCCAAGAACGAAGCGATCAGTGGTTTCTGGGTTTCCATGCTCTCGCCGGCAATCTACAAGCGCACGCAAGGGAAGCGGGTGCGGCAGACGACGGCGGGGTTGATCATCGTGTGGGCCCTTTACGGCTGTTACACGTTGGCCAATGGTCCCCTGCTGGATTCCAGCCGAGAGGTGCGGTTCGTGGTTCCGGCAATCGTCGGAATCGTCCTTTCCTGGATGGCCTACCGGCTGGTCAATGTACCGCAATTTGCGGATTTCTTGATTGCCGTCGAAGTCGAGATGAAGAAGATTTCCTGGCCCAGCTTGCAGCGCTGCTTCCGGGCCGGGGCCGTTGTAATTGTGACCATGTTTTTCATGGCGGCGATGCTGTTTCTTTACGATCAGGTGTGGATCTGGTTCTTCGAGAAGATCGGTGTTTTGAAGATCTGACTCTGTCGTCTTGGGGTTGGGTTTGTGCGGGGTCGGAGCGGTCAGCCGCCGCGATTTGCGGCCGGCAGAGTGTCGACCTCAAGGGATGATGCTCTTCTGCGGGGCGGAGGGCTTGATCCTTGCAAAATTCGTGGCGCGCGCCCATGATGCAGGTTCCGCCATTTCACTCCTGCGGGGAGATTGTTGTCGTTTGATGGTGCCGGAACTGACCGAACCGAATCAAACTGCACCCGAGCGAACAGTGCCAGATCACCAAACAGTGTCAGATCATACAGTGCCAGGTCATACGGTGCCGAACCGACTTGTTGCCGACCCGCCCAGGGAACTGGAAGAAATGGACCAAGAATCCCCGTCTGGCGATATTCATGCGCACGACGAACAGGGCATGCGTTGGTACGTGCTCAAGGTCCAGAGCAATCGCGAGAAGTCGATTCGAGATTCGCTTGTGCGCCGAATCAAGCGAGAGGGGCTCGAAGAGAAGTTCGGCGACATTATTATTCCCACCGAAAAGGTCAAGGAAGCCAAGGGCGGCAAGACGCGGGTGACCGAGCGCAAGCTCTACCCCGGCTACATCATGGTCCAGATGATTCTGAACGACGAAACCTGGTATCTCGTTCGGGATACGAGTGGCGTCGGTGACTTTACCGGCTCGGCCGGGAAGCCCAGCCCGATGGACCAGTCTGAAATCGATCAGATGCTCGGCAAGAAAGTGAACGCGGAAGTCGAGCCGCAGAAGATCAAAATCAATCTGGCCCGCGGCGACGCGGTGAAGATCAAGGAAGGGACGTTCGAGAGCTTCGAAGGGACGGTCGAGGCGATCGACGAAGAGCACGGGAAGATCACCGTGCTGATCGAGATTTTTGGCAGGTCGACTCCGGTCGAGTTGGAATACTGGCAGGCCGAGAAGATCTGAACGGATAAGACACAGGATTTGATGTCGCTGGGGCGGCTCGGCCGCGTGCGACTGCGGGGCATGTGATGGCGAAGAAGAAGCAAGTCACGGCGATGGTCAAGCTGCAGGCAACGGGGGGTCAGGCGACTCCTGCGCCACCCGTGGGAACCGCACTCGGCCCGCACGGCGTCAACATCGGCCAGTTCGTGCAGCAGTTCAACGAAAAGACTCGCGACATGATGGGGACGACGATCCCGGTCATCGTCACGATTTACAGTGATCGCTCGTTCGAGTTCATCTTGAAGAGTCCGCCTGCGTCGGTCCTGCTCAAGCAAGTGGCGCAGATCGCGAAGGGCTCCGCGAATCCCAAGGCCGAAAAGGTGGGCGTCGTCACGCAAAAACAATTGCAGGATATCGCCAAGCGAAAATTCGAGGATTTGAACTCGCCGGATTTGGAGCACGCGGCTCGCATTATCGCGGGCACGGCCCGAAGCATGGGGCTGGACGTGGTGGACTAGTCGGGTTGATTGAGGGCAATCTGAGCGGCAGCGACTAGAGAAGCGGTAGAGAAAAGCGGGAAATAGGGCGAACGATGGCCAAGCAGTCGAAGCGATTTGTGTTTTTGTCGAAGAAGGTCGAGGGGCTGGCGGCCGTCGATGTGGCTACGGCCGTCAAGACGCTGAAGTCGCTCGAGCCTTCTTTGCCCGCGAATATCAAGCCGGTGAAGTTCGATCAGACGGTGCAGCTCGCGGTTCAGTTGGGCATCGATCCGAAACAAGATGACCAAGCGGTCAGAGGCTCGATCGTGTTGCCTCACGGTATCGGCAAATCGAAGCGAGTCCTGGTCTTCGCCCAGGGGAATAATGCCGATATCGCACGGACTGCGGGAGCCGAGCATGTCGGCGGCAAGGACTTGGCCGACAAAATTAAAGAGGGTTGGACCGATTTCGATGTGGCCATTGCCACGCCGGACATGATGGGTGTTGTCGGTCCGCTCGGTAAGGTGCTCGGTCCTCGCGGCCTGATGCCTTCGCCTCGCGCGGGAACGGTGACGCAAGACGTGGCAACCGCGGTTCGCGAATACAAAGCGGGAAAAGTCGAGTTTCGTTCGAAGGACAAAGGCGGCGGCGTGCATTGTGTGGTCGGCAAGATGTCGTTCAGCGAATCGCAACTCATCGAGAACATCGAGGCGATGCTGAAATACATCAACACGATCAAGCCCCCCTCCTCGAAGGGGATCTACATGAAGAGCATTTCCCTTTCGGCGACGATGATGCCCGGCATTAATATCGTGGCGTGACGAGAAAGCAGGCAGATTTAAGTTATGAGTAGGCGCGTTAAGGAACTGCTGATCGACGACCTCGGGGATCGCCTCAAGGGGATCAAGGACTTTGTCGTCGTCGACGCCTCGAAGCTGGACGGAGTGACGGCCAACAAGCTTCGCCTGGCGATGAAAAAGAAGAAGATTTCCGCCCTGGGCATTCGGAACAAGCTGGGTCGTGTGGCGCTCAAGAACGTCGGAGTGACCTCGCTCGATCCGCTTCTGGAAGGGCCCTCGACGCTCGTTTGGGGGGGCGAGGACATTGTCGCCCTGTCCAAAGAGATTGCCAAATGGGCGAAGGAAATCGAGCCGCTTCAGATCAAGGGGGGCACGACTGAAGGGGCAACGCTCACTAAGGAGACGGTTGACGAGCTGGCGAAGAGCCCGGGTCGCAAGGAACTCATCGGCCAAATTCTGGCAGCCATGATGAGCCCAGGTGCTCAGTTGGCGGGCGCTCTGGTCGGGCCGGGCCGCCAGTTGGCCAGCCAGATCGAGAAGATCTCAGAGAAAGAAGAGTCTGCGGCCCCGGCCGCGACTTAAGTTGCACGAATCAAGGATTACGAGACGGATTAAAATCGGGTCGAATCGCTGGGAATCAGACGCGGTTTGAAGAGTCGCCCGATCATAAATGGGGTTGTCAGTCCGAGCAGGTCGCATCGGAACAAGAAACGAGCGAGAAAGGGAACGAGACGATGTCCACAGCGGTGGCGGAATTCGATCAGTCGACGAAAGAGCTTGGGGACAAGATTGTTGGCCTGACGTTGCTGCAGGCCAAGCAGGTAGTCTCCTACCTCAAGGAAGTGCATGGCATCGAGCCGGCAGCCGGTGGTGCCGTGATGATGGCGGCTGGCGGCGGTGGAGGTGCGGCCGCACCGGTGGAAGAAAAGACCGAATTTGACGTGATTCTGGTTGCCCACGGCGACAATAAGATCAACGTCATCAAGGTGGTCCGGAGCGCGACCAGCCTAGGCTTGAAAGAGGCCAAGGATCTCGTCGAGGGCGCTCCCAAGCCGGTGAAGACCGGATTGCCCAAGGCCGACGCCGACAAGCTCAAGGCCGAGCTCGAGGCGGCTGGGGCCAAAGTCGAGATCAAGTAGTTCGCACCGAAGGGGTCCGGCCGGAGGGGTTCCCGTGGCGAGCCACGGGACCGGCCTTCACCGTTACGGCGTTCGGGAATCGTGGTGGCGCGGCCGCGGGTGTTGTGGTTCCAAGGTTCGTTCCTGCGCCCGAGCGCGTTTGTCTCCGTTGGCGCGGGGGCGCGACGGACGGTGGGTACGGCCCGCAGGGCCTGATGGCTGCATCGGGTTGCGGGGTTTCGGGCGACACGGCTTCGGGGGAGAGTGGCAGTTTGCTGCCCCTGCTTTTCTCGCACGGTTCCTTAGAACTCAGGGGCGGATCGTCCGCCCGCTGCGCCCAACTTGATCTCGGGCGTCAGTCGATCCAGCTTCGACCCGAAAGGCGATCGCTGACACCCACGGCCCTGTCTTCCTCCGCCTCGCGTCCCCGACGATTCTGGTTCGGTTTCCCGGGTAAAGCCCAGTAAAGAGAGCCTAGCATGCCGATCTCCGCAACACGCTATATCAAGGCCGACACGATTCGCAGCCTGGGAATTGTTCGTGGCGACTTTGAAATTGCCGATTTGACCCGCATCCAGACCGAGTCGTATGCCCGCTTTCTGCAGTTGGAGCGCGGCCCGCGGGAGCGTAAGAGCCAGGGCCTCGAGGAGATTTTGCGCGAAGTCTTTCCGATCGAGAGCTACGACGGACAGTATCGCCTCGAGTATCTCCGCTATGAGCTCGGCAAGCCGCGCTACACTCCGACCGAATGCCGGCAACTTCGGCTGACCTACGGCCGCCCCTTCCGCGTCTGGTTGCGTCTGGTCAAAGAACAGCCGATCGAGGAAGAAGTCTACCTGGGCGACATGCCCATCATGCTGGGTGGTGGTGAGTTTATCATCAACGGGGCCGAACGCGTCGTCGTCAGTCAGCTCCATCGCTCGCCGGGTGTCGACTTCGTATTGAGCTCCGAGCCGGGAGAGCGGAAAAACTATTCGTGCCGCATTATTCCCGAGCGCGGCAGTTGGATCGAACTCGTCGTCAGCAAGAAAGAGACGTTGGGAGTCCGCATCGACCAGAGCGGAAAATTCTCCGCGATGACGCTGCTACGGGCCATGTCGTCCGAGTTCTCGACCGACTCGGCGCTGATTCGACTGTTCTACGAGACCGCTAAGGTCAAAGTCACCAAGGGCGATCACGCGGAGCTAGTGGACAAAGTCTCGGTCGAAGACGTGGTTTACCCGCTCAAGGACGAACGTAGCGGCGAGATCATCGTCGAATGCGGTCACATGATCACCGAGGCCCACGCGATCGCGATGTCCGAAGCGGGCATCAAGTCGATTGAGATCGTTCCCAAGCTGGGCGATCCCCTCGTGCTCAACAGCATCATGGAAGATCGGGCCGCCCATCAGGCCGCGTCAAAGGAAATGACCCCCAGCCACGAGTCTGCTTTGCTGCGGATTTATCAGCGGTTGCGTCCGGGCAATCCGCCACAACTGGAGAAGGCGACAGACCTCTTTAAAGAGAAATTCTTCGACGTCAACCGCTACCGACTCGGCCGTGTCGGACGGTTCCGCATCAACCGCAAATTCAATCAGGACATCCCCGACTCGGAGATGACGCTTCGCGCGGAAGATTTCGTGAACGCCATCCGGTATCTCGTCCGGTTGCGTAGCGACGATCAAAACGCGCAGGTCGACGACATCGACAACCTCGGCAATCGCCGTCTGCGGACGATCGACGAGCTGGCGTCCGATGAAGTCCGTAAGGGCTTCCTCAAACTGCGCCGCACCGTGCAAGAGCGTATGAGTCTCAAGGACGTCGAGGAGATGTCGCCCCGAACGCTGATCAACCCCAAAAGCGTGTCGGCGGCCATCGAGTACTTCTTCGGCCGCAGCGAGTTGTCGCAAGTCGTCGACCAGACGAACCCACTCTCGATGCTCACCCATGAGCGTCGCTTGAGCGCCTTGGGTCCCGGCGGACTCAACCGTAAGCGGGCCGGCTTCGAGGTTCGCGACGTGCACATTTCGCACTACGGACGCATTTGCCCGATCGAGACGCCTGAAGGTACCAACATCGGTCTGATCTCGAGCTTGAGCATCTTTGCCAAGGTCGACGATTACGGATTCTTGATTACTCCGTATCGCAAAGTCGAGAACGGCAAGCTGACCGACGAGATCGAGTGGCTGCGAGCGGACGAAGAGTCGTATTCCTACGTGGCTCCGGCCGACACGCCGATCGAAAAGGGCAAGATCGCGGACGAGCGCGTCTTGGCCCGCTATCGGAACGACGTGCACTGGGTCGGGTCGAAAGAAGTCAAATACATCGACGTTGCTCCCTGCCAGATGGTCGGTGTTTCGGCCGGCCTGATTCCGTTCCTCGAGCACGACGACGCGAACCGCGCGCTGATGGGTTCGAACATGCAGCGGCAGGCCGTGCCTCTGTTGATTACCGAGCCGCCTTGGGTCGGGACGGGGCTGGAAAAGGCCGTCGCCGAAAATTCGGGAATGGTGATTCGGAGCGAGCGGGCCGGCAAAGTGACTTACGTCGACGCCGACGTCGTCGAAGTCGATGGCAAGCGTTACCCGATGCGGAAGTTCACGGGGCTCAACGAGCGTACGTGCCTCAATCAGAAGCCGACCGTCAAGCTCGATCAGCGCGTCAAGAAGGGCGACCTGCTGTGCGATAGCGCAGCGACGCGAGATGGCGAGCTGTCGCTCGGGCGAAACGCGCTCGTCGCCTTCATGTCGTGGGAAGGGTACAACTTCGAGGACGCAATCATTCTCTCGGAGCGGCTGGTCAAGGACGATGTCTACACGTCGATTCACATCGACGAGTTCGACGTCGAAATCCGCGAGACCAAGCTCGGTCGCGAAGAGTTCACGCGAGACATCCCCAACGTCAGCGAAAAGGCCCTGCGGCATCTCGACGAAGAGGGCATCGTGCGCGTCGGCACCCGTGTCCAACCCGGCGACATTCTGGTGGGCAAGGTTTCGCCCAAGGCCAAGTCGGAACTGACGCCCGAAGAAAAACTGTTGCACGCGATCTTCGGTCGTGCCGGCGAAGACGTGAAGAACGAATCGCTCGAAGTCCCCAGCGGCGTCGAGGGAATCGTGATTCATACCGAGCGGTTTTCACGGCGAATGAGCCTGTCGGAGCTCGAGCGCAAGAAGTTCGAGCAGGAACTGAAGAAGGCCGAGCAGACGGGCAACAAGGAAATTCGCACCGCCTACGTCGAGTTCCTGAAGGAATTCGAGAAGGTGCTCGGTCGACACCTGACCCTCGAAGACGGGCGTGAAGTGCGGGCGATTGAAGACGACGACAAGATCGTCGCCGACTATGCCGTCAACTTCCCCACGGTCTTCGAAGATCTCGATCTGCGCAGCCCGCAGAAGAAGGCCGACCTCAAGAAGCTGCTCAAGGAGACTTGGAACCCGGTCGAAGAGGCGATCGACGTTCGCGATCAGGCACTTAACAGCATGAAGCGCGGCGACGAGTTGCCCAGTGGCGTGCTGCAGATGGTGAAGTGCTACGTCGCATCGAAACGGCAGATCTCGGTCGGCGACAAGATGGCCGGCCGGCACGGAAACAAGGGAGTCATCTCGAAGGTTCTGCCCGTCGAAGACATGCCCTACCTCGAGGACGGCACCCCGGTCGACATCGTGCTCAATCCGCTGGGCGTTCCCAGCCGTATGAACGTGGGACAAATTCTCGAGACGCACCTCGGTTGGGCGGCGTCCAAGCTCGGCTTCCGCGCTCATTGCCCGGTCTTCGACGGTGCGAGCGAGGAGGCGATCAAGGACGCGTTGAAACAGGCCGGCCTGCCCGAGGACGGCAAAACTGTGCTTTATGACGGTCGAACCGGCGAAGAGTTCGAGCAGCGCGTCACCGTTGGCATGATCTACATGCTGAAGTTGCACCACCTGGTCGACGACAAAGTGCACGCCCGAGCGACGGGTCCCTACTCCCTCATCACGCAGCAGCCGTTGGGCGGCAAAGCCCGCTTCGGCGGTCAGCGATTTGGAGAAATGGAAGTCTGGGCGCTGGAAGCCTACGGGGCCGCGTTCATCCTGCAGGAACTATTGACTGTTAAGAGCGACGACGTGGAAGGCCGCACGAAGATTTACGAATCGATGGTCAAAGGCGAGAACACGCTCGAAGCGGGCACGCCCGCCAGCTTCGACGTGTTGTGCAACGAAATTCGCGGATTGTGCCTGAACATTCAGCTGGAGAAGAATCCGCTTTAGTGTTGTCGGCTCTCGGCGATTTTTAGACCGGGCCCTCCCGGATCAAATAAAAGACAAGCAGTCAGCCACTTCCTCGAGAGGAGTGATCACGTGAGCGTTGCGGAAGCCAATTACGATCGCATTAACGACTACGGCGCGGTGAAAATCGGTCTTGCCAGCTCGCACGACATTCGCAGCTGGTCCTTCGGCGAAGTCAAAAAGCCGGAAACGATCAACTACCGCACGTATCGGCCCGAGCGCGACGGTCTGTTCTGCGAGCGGATCTTCGGGCCAGAGAAAGACTGGGAATGCGCCTGCGGCAAGTACCGCGGGATGAAATACAAGGGGATGATTTGCGACCGCTGCGGCGTCAAAGTCACGCACAGCCGCGTCCGCCGCAAGCGGATGGGGCACATCGAACTGGCCGCCCCTGTCGTCCACATTTGGTTCTTCAAGTCGATGCCCAGCCGACTGGGCGCGCTGCTGAACATCAAGACGACCGCGCTGGAGAAGGTGGTCTATTTCCAGGATTATGTCGTCATCGATCCGGGCGACACGCCGCTGCGCCCCTGTCAGTTGCTGACTGAAGAAGAGGCTCGTCAGGCCCGCGCCAAATACGGCGAAGAGGCGTTCGAGATCGAGATGGGGGCCGAGGCGGTCAAGAAGCTGCTCCAGAAACTCAATCTGGTCGAGTTGTCCGAAGTGTTGCGGGCCGAACTCAAGGTCACCAACAGCCAGCAAAAAACCAAGGACCTGATCAAGCGGCTGAAGATCGTTGAAGCGCTCCGTGACAGCGACAACAAGCCGGAGTGGATGGTGCTCGATGTCATCCCCGTGATCCCACCGGATCTGCGGCCCCTGGTCTTGCTCGACTCGGGCAACTTTGCCACGAGCGACCTCAACGACCTCTATCGCCGCATTATCAACCGCAACAACCGACTGAAGAAACTGGTCGACCTGAACGCGCCCGAAGTCATCGTGCGCAACGAAAAGCGAATGCTTCAGCAGTCGGTCGACGCGCTCTTCGACAACAACCGCTGCAAGCGCCCGGTGCTCGGTTCGTCGAATCGTCCGCTCAAGTCGTTAACCGACATGATCAAAGGCAAGCAGGGTCGTTTCCGCGAAAACCTGCTGGGCAAACGCGTCGATTACTCGGCGCGAAGCGTGATCGTCGTTGGTCCCGAACTCAAGCTGCACCAGTGCGGCTTGCCCAAGAAGATCGCGCTGGAATTGTTCCAACCCTTCGTCATTCGACGGCTCAAGGACCTCAATCACGCCGACACGATCAAGAGCGCCAAGCGGATGCTCGAGCGCCGCGACGAAGAGGTGTGGGATATTTTGGACGAGGTGATCACCAATCACCCCGTGCTTCTTAATCGCGCCCCGACCTTGCATCGGATGGGTATTCAGGCCTTCGAGCCCGTGCTCATCGAAGGCAACGCGATCAAGATTCACCCGCTGGTCTGCAAGGGTTTCAATGCCGACTTCGACGGCGACCAGATGGCCGTCCACTTGCCCCTCTCGATCGAGGCGCAGGTCGAAGCCACGACGCTGATGATGTCGACCAATAATATCTTCAGCCCGGCGAACGGCCAGCCGATCATCAGCGCCTCCCAGGACATCGTCATGGGCTGCGCATACCTCACGCTGAAGCAGCCGGACCGCCAGGGCGAGGGAATGGTCTTCACCTCGCCCGCCGAGGTCTTCATGGCCTTCGCGCAGGGCAAGGTGGGCCGTCACGCCATCATCAAAGTGCGGCTGTCCAAGGACAAGACGGTCAAGGGCGAAGGGGCTGAGGACTACAAGCCCGGCAAGCTCGTCACCACGACTGTCGGCCGCGTGATGTTCAACGACGTGCTGCGTCCGCAGATGGCGTTCTACAACATCACGATGAAAGGCCGCGACCTGGCCAACGTCATTTCCGACTGTTACCAGCAGTTGGGCCGCAAGGCGACGATCGAGCTGTTGGACAACATGAAGGAACTCGGCTTCCATCAGGCGACAGAAAGCGGCATGTCCTTCGCCGCCAGCGACCTGAAAACGGCGCCCAACAAGGACAAGGTCATCGGCGAGGCGGAAGGCGCGGTGCTCAAGCAGCAAAAGCTGTTCGAGCGCGGCATCATCACCAACCAGGAGCGGTACAACCAGGTCCTCGACACTTGGACCCATGCTCGCGAACTCATCACCCAGTCGATGATGCACGAGTTGGAGCACGACTACCGCGACAACGGCCACTATGTGAATCCGCTCTTCCTCATGGCCAACTCGGGTGCTCGAGGCGGTGTCGAACAGATGCGACAGCTCGCCGGCATGCGCGGACTGATGGCCAAGCCGAGCGGCGAAATCATCGAGACGCCGATTAAGGCCAACTTCCGTGAAGGCCTGACCGTGCTGGAGTACTTCAGCTCCACACACGGGGCCCGCAAGGGATTGGCTGATACGGCGCTCAAGACGGCCGACAGCGGTTACCTCACCCGCAAGCTGGCGGACATCTGCCAGAACATGGTGATCACCACCTACGACTGCGGCACGACCAAGGGTATCACCCGGGGCGTCGTTTACCGTGGCGAAAAGGTGGAAGTCAGCCTGGCGGACGCGATCCGCGGGCGCGTCAGTCGAACCAACATCGTGAACCCCATCACGGACGAAGTGATCGTTCGCGAAGACGATCTGGTCACAATCGACATTGCTCGCAAGATCGAGGACCTGGGACTCGAGAAGATTCAGGTCCGTAGCCCCATGACCTGCGAAGCCCAGCTAGGCATCTGCCGCCTGTGCTACGGGATGGACCTTTCCTCCGGCAACCTTGTCGAAGAGGGATTGGCGGTCGGCATCATTGCGGCCCAAAGCATCGGCGAGCCGGGTACCCAGCTCACCATGCGAACGTTCCACATCGGTGGAGCGGCCTCCCGCGAAGTCGAAGAGAACGAGATTCGCACCCGACGCGCCGGCCGCGTCCGTTACGCTCGTATTCGGAGCGTCGTGAACGCCGAGGGGAAGAACGTCGTTCTGACCCGAAACGGCGAAATTATCATCTTGGACCCGAAGGAGCGCGAGCTCGAAAAGTACACCGTCCCCAACGGTGCTACGCTGTTGGTCGCTGAGGACGAAGAGGTCGAAGTCGGTCGCGTCCTTTGCCAATGGGACCCGCACTCGGTGCCCATTCTGGCCGAGGTCGGCGGAAAGGTCCGCTTCGACGACTGCATCGAGGGACGTTCGATCCGTTCGGAACGTGAAGCGTCAGGCAACCTGCGACGAACTGTCATCGAGCATAAGGGTGATCTGCACCCGCAGATTATTCTCGAAGATTCAGCCGGCAAGATCCTCGACTTCTACTACCTGCCCGAACGGGCGACGATTGACGTTCAGGAAGGACAGCAAATCACGGCCGGCTCGATTCTGGCCAAGAACCCTCGCGAAGCGATGGGCACGCAGGACATCGTCGGTGGTTTGCCCCGAGTGACCGAGCTGTTCGAGGCCCGCAAGCCGAAAGACCCGGCCATCATCGCCGAGATCGACGGCGAAGTGGAACTCGTGGCCGAGAAGAAGCGCGGCAAGCGAGTGATCATCGTCCGCGGCGACGACGGGAGCGAAGTCGAGCACATCATCCCGCACGGCAAGCAATTGCTGGTGCACGCCAACGACCGGGTTCGAGCGGGCGACGCCCTCGTGCGTGGACCGCTCGTGCCGCACGACATTCTGCGGGTGAGCGGTGCGGAGGCCGTGCAACAGTATCTGCTGCACGAAATTCAGAACGTTTACCGTTCGCAGCGGGTCGAAATCGACGACAAGCATATCGAGATCGTGGTCTCGCAAATGCTCCGCAAGTTGCGAGTCGAAGACGTCGGCGACTCGACCATGCTGCCGGGCGTCGTGCTCGACAAGTTCGAGTTCCGCCGGGCCAACGAGGCCTTGATGGAGTGCGTGAAGATCACCGATCCGGGCAACACGGAATTCCAAATCGGCGATATCGTCCCGACGACGACTCTCGAGGAGGTCAACGCCCAGGTCGAAGCGGCCGATCAAAAGACGGCCAAGTCGACCCGTCCGAAGGCTGCGACCGCCAGCATTCAATTGCTGGGCATCACGAAGGCCGCCGTGCAGAGCGAGAGCTTCATCTCGGCCGCCAGCTTCCAGGAGACGACCAAGGTGCTCACCGAGGCGGCTCTGGCCGGCAAGGTCGACAACCTCGTCGGGCTCAAGGAAAACGTGATCCTGGGGCACCTGATTCCCGCCGGAACGGGCTTCCACGTCCACCAGGAAGCGGAAGTTCGCATTCGGCCAGAAGCCTTGCAGGAATTGCGTGCGGAGAAAGAACGCATCGCGTCGGCCCGCATGGCCCTGCTGACCGAGGATACGCCTGCGGCACCGGCGGCCCCCGCCGCGGGTGAACAAGCCTAGTTCCCGGCCCTAGTCTCGGCTTATGAAGATCCGTTCATGCGGGGCAGACGTTCTGGCGTCTGCCCCGCGTCTTTTTTGTCAGAGAGCACTTGCCGGTGGGGTCTGTCGGGGAGAAACGGTCGATGATTCGCTGCCCGTTTTGTGACCATAAGAATCCGCCGGGCACAGCTCGTTGCGGCGAATGTCAGGCCGAGCTCTTTGCATCGCCGTCAGACAATGCCGAGTCGATCGATACGTCGCCCCAGTCTCTGGACGGACGCGTGAAGGCCTTGGTCGGCGCTGGGCAGAAGATCGAGGCCATCAAGCTTTATCGAGATCTGACAGGTGCGGGACTCAAAGAGGCCAAAGACGCGGTCGAAGCCCTGGAGCGAGAAGGCTCATTGCCGACGCCGCGCAAAGCATCGAGCGGTGCCGACGCAGACGTGTTGGACCTGCTGCGGGCCGGGCAGAAGATCCGCGCCATCAAGCTCTATCGAGACAAGACGGGCGTCGGGCTTGCCGAAGCGAAAAATGCCGTGGAAGAACTCGCGCGGGCCAATGGGCTTCCCGGGGGCGAGCAATCCGCGGGTTGCGGCGGCGCCGCTGCGTTGATGCTGGCTTTGGTGGTTGGAGCGTTGGGCTATCTGGTTGCCAGGCTCGCCTGATTTCTTTTCGCCTCTGGCATTGCTGCCTGCTTGGGCGATGCCTTACGGGCGATGTCGTAGCAGACTAAATCATCGCCGTCGCGGAGGAACAGCTGTTTGTCGACGATGACGGGATGCGGCCAGCCTGTGCCGTTGTGGGTAGCCGTCGAGAAACGACCTTTAAGCTTATATTTCTCCGGCGTGGCTTCGATCATCGCCACCACGCCATCTTCGTAGCGGAAGATCAACTCTCCATCCGCTTCGACCACCGCCGCTGAGCCTCCGCCCGGGCCGCGTCCGCCGTCCCATTTGATTTTGCCCGTTTTGAATTCCAGACAAACGGGAAAGCCGGAGTTATGTCCGCGGCCGCAATAGATGTAGTCACCGTAGAGCACCATGCCGCCGTGGTGGTTTTGCAGCGTGCCGCCGTTGAGGAAATAGACTTCCTTCGCGGTGACACCGTCGTCCGTTTTTTGAAGTTCGACGAGGGCCGAACCGGCGCCGTAACCGCTGGCGCCGAATACATAGTCTCCGCGGACCAGGGGCGTGGGGATGTTGGCCGTTCCATTGGCGATCTTGCCGTAGTTCCACAGGAACTTGCCGTCGGACGCGCGGAACGAGACCAGTCCGCGGCCGACCAGTTGAACGTACTGCTTCACTCCCGCACCGTTGCTGATGACAATCGACGAATAGCCGCCGGCCCCGTCGGCTCCTTGCGCGCCGAGGCTCGCGGGCGCCGGAGCGGTCCAGACCGTTTCGCCCGTTTGCTTGTTGAGAGCGACAAGCATTGCCTGCTTCGAACCCGGCGTGCAGACGACCCGATCCCCATCAATCAAGACCGACTCGCTGTAGCCCCATGTCGGAACGCTGCCGCCGAAGTCGTTGGTGAATTCCTTCTTCCAAATGACCTTTCCCCTGGCAACGTCGACGCATGCGAGACTGCCGTTGCGGGACAAGGCGTAGACCCGGTTACCGTCGACTGTCGGCGTGGAATTGGGTTCGCCCGTGCCGATCGAAACGGACCAAAGTTGGCGGCCATTGGCAAAATTGAGCGCGAGGAGCTGGCAATCGTTCTTCGTGCTTCCCAATGTGAAAATCCGTCCGGCGTCGATGGCGACTGTGGAGAATCCGGCTCCCATTCCGTTGACGTGCCATTTGATCGGCGGACCTTCCGACGGAAACGAGTCAAGCAACCCGGTTTCCTTTGAGAGGCCGTCGCGACCTGGTCCACGCCAACCGGTCCAGGAGCCCGAGTGCACCAGTTCGCCGGGAGGCTCCATGGAACTCTTGGCTTTGGAATCCGCACGGGGCGGGGCAGGCAGCGCCGCTTCCGAATCGCGGGAGCCAATCCAACCGCAGCCAGCCATGCCGAGTGTCGAAAGTCCGAAGATCAGCAAGAGCATCCTGCGCATGAGAGCATTCCCCGGCTGA
>Ga0210393_10001179_pt1 | contig 22275 bp, 25 predicted proteins | sample IncBWC27OmetaG_FD_160068 | JGI IMG/M metagenome (GOLD analysis project Ga0210393, IMG submission 160068) | Forest soil microbial communities from Barre Woods Harvard Forest LTER site, Petersham, Massachusetts, United States - Inc-BW-C-27-O ... | reverse complement strand
CCATCAGCTTAAGAGCTCATGGCTAGGAGCCAACCGCTTACTTATCCAAGGTCGTTCCGCACTTCTTGCATACCCGCACTTTTCGGTCGCCGCGCACTTCGTGCCCGATCCGCACCGGACCGCAGGTCGGGCAGACTAGTTGCACGTTGGAAAGCGCGATTCGGCTTTCCTGCTCCGCGATTCCGCCCTTGATGTTGCGCTGCGGATTCGGGCGCACGTGTTTTTTCACCATCATCACGTGCTCGACCAGGAGCTTGTTATCGTTCGGAAACACGCGCAGCACGCGCCCTTCCTTACCCTTATCCCGCCCCGTGATCACTTTCACGTTATCGTTGCGGCGGATATCCACTCGTTTTTGTACTGTGCTTACGGTTCGCATCTACGCTTCTCAGTTCCTAAATTCTTATTCTGGATTCTCGGTGCTAGCTCGTCGCTACTAAATCACTTCCGGCGCCAGCGAAACGATCTTCAAAAACCTCTTATCGCGCAACTCGCGCGCCACCGGGCCGAAGACGCGCGTTCCCACCGGCTCCCCCGCGTCATTGATCAGCACTGCGGCATTCTGGTCGAAGCGGATGTAAGTTCCATCCCGGCGGCGATGCTCCTTCCGCGTGCGCACAATCACCGCCTTCACCACTTTGCCTTTTTGTACCTGACCGTCGGGAGCCGCTTCCTTCACGGCTGCCGTGATTATGTCGCCGAGACCGGCATTCAGTCCGGTCGAACCGCCGAGCGGCAGAATCATCTGCAGCTTGCGCGCACCGGAGTTATCGGCGACCTCCAGCATGCTTCTCATCATTACCGCCATGGCTTCAATCCCTTCGTCTCGATCCGCTACTTAACTTCCTGCTCCAGCGCGACTTCCGGCACCAGCGCGGTCTTGCGCACAATGTCTTTCAGCTTCCAGCGCTTCAACTTCGACAGCGGACGCGTCTCTTCGATCCGCACCACATCGCCCACATGCGCTTCATTGTTTTCATCGTGCGCGTAAAACTTCTTGTTGCGCGCCACCACGCGACCGTAGAAGGGATGCGCCTTCTTGCGCGTGACCTTGACTACGATGGTCTTCTGCATGCGGTTGGCGACGACTTCTCCGACAACTTCCTTGCGCCGGCCCTGCACCTGCTCCACTTTCGGTGTCGCTTTTCCTGTTGCGGTTTCCGCCATTATCGTTTCTCCGTTGCTGCTGCGCGCGTGCGCTCACCCAGGATCGTGTTGACGCGTGCAATGTCCTTGCGCAGCCCGCGAATCTTTTTCAGGCTCTCGCTTTGGCCCATGTTCAGCTGAAACTTCAGCTTGAACAGCTGGTCCGCGAGGTCCCGCCCCTGGTGCTGGAGCTCGTCGTCAGTCAAGTTGCGAATCTTGTCGGATTTCATAAATCAGTTTCCAGTTTTGTTTTCCAGTTTCTAATTCTTAATGCGCCGTCTCGCGTTTGACCAAAGTCGTCCGCAATGGCAGTTTGTGTGACGCCAGGCGCATGGCCTCCGTGGCATCGGCCAGCGCGACCCCTTCCATCTCGAACAAAATCTTTCCCGGACGCACAACCGCGACCCAGTGATCCGGCGCGCCCTTCCCTTTGCCCATACGAGTTTCAGCCGGTTTCTTGGTGACGGGCTTGTCCGGGAATACCCTGATCCAGATCTTTCCGCCACGTTTTACGAAGCGGGTCATGGCCACGCGGCTAGCTTCGATCTGACGATCGGTAATCCAGCCCGGCTCCAGCACTTTCAGCCCGAAGTCACCAAACGCCAGCGTGCTTCCGCGCCAGGCTTTTCCGGTCATGCGGCCGCGCTGCTGCTTGCGGTACTTTACTTTCTTTGGCATCAACATAAGTCAGCTCTTAGCTTCTAGCTCTGTGGCTCTTAGCCAAACCTTCTGGCCTAGTTCTGGTTTCTGACTTTCCTAAAACGCGCCCACGCCCTGCGGCTGTTCCTTCTTCTTGGTCGGAAGTATTTCGCCCTTGTAGACCCAGCACTTCACGCCAATCACGCCGTAAGTCGTCCTTGCTTCAGAGAAGCCATACTCGATGTCGGCACGCAGCGTATGCAGCGGCAGGCGGCCCTGCAAATACCATTCCGAGCGCGCGATCTCATTGCCATTCAATCGCCCGCTAACCCGGACCTTGATCCCCTTGCAGCCGAAGCGCAGCGCAGAATCCACCGCCTTACGCATCGCCCGGCGGAATCCTACACGCTTTTCCAACTGCAGCGCGATCGCTTCGGAAACCAGTTGCGCATCGAGTTCAGGCTTATGCACTTCCTGGATGTCGACAAACATTTCGCGCGAAGTGCGTTTCTGCAGATCGGCCTTCAGCTTGTCGATTTCCGCGCCCTTGCGTCCGATGATGATTCCGGGTCGCGCCGTCTTGATAATGATGCGCAGCTTGTTGCCCGGACGCTCGATCTCGATCGAACTCACGCCCGCCGACTTGAGTTTTTCCTTCAGCTCGTTCTTCAGCTTGATGTCTTCGAGCAGCAGCTTGTCGTAGTCCCGCTCCACAAACCAGCGCGACTTCCACGGCTTGGTGTAGCCAAGACGAAAACCATAAGGATGGACTTTTTGCCCCATTGCTTCTCCTAACCAATCCTAAATACTTTCAAATCCTTGGCGAACGCTCAGGCTGCCCGCCGCGGGCTCCCGCTTCGCTCACGCCGGCAAGACGCGGTCACTTTGCCGCTACCTTCTTCTTGCTCGTTTTTCCAGCCGCTTTCTTCGCCACCGGAGCCCGCCGCTTAGCCGGAGCCCCAGCCGATTTCGCCCGCGTCTGACCCGAAGGATGAGCCGCGCCATTGCCCCGCTCCGCCAGTATCAGCGTGATATGCGAAATGCGACGCTGATAGCGGAAAGCGCGTCCCTGCGGCGCTGGACGAATGCGCTTCATGCGCGGACCGTCGTTGGCGATGGCGCTCTTCACGTACAGATTGTCGAGCTCGATATCCAGATTTTTCTCGGCACTGAGAAAGTTCGCGTTGTCCAGCGCCGACTGCAACAGCTTCCCCACATGCGCCGCCACGCGCTTCTTGGTGAACAACAGCGTGTTGCGCGCCTCTTCCACCTTGCGCCCCTTGATGAGTTCCAGCACCAGCCGCGCCTTCTGCGGCGACACTCGCAAGTAACGCATTTCGGCTCGGAATTCCATTCGCGCCTCCCCTTATGCCTTCGGCGCCGAAGGCGCTGACGGAGTAATCGCTCCCGGACCTCCCGGGATGCCCGCCGGCTTCGCCGCCACTTCCGTCGCCGCCCGCATGGAGTGGCCTTTGAAGTTGCGCGTGAAGCTGAACTCGCCCAGCTTGTGCCCGACCATGTTTTCGGTGACGTATACCGGAATGAATTTCTTGCCGTTGTGCACCGCGATGGTGTGGCCCACCATCTCCGGAACCACGGTGGAACGCCGCGACCACGTCCGCAAAACTTTCTTCTCGTTGCGCGAATTCATACCCTCGACCCGCGACATCAGGAAGCCATCCACGTACGCGCCTTTTTTAGTTGAACGTGCCATAAATCGCTCTTAGCCTCTAGCTCTTAAGCTTCTCGCTCAAAACTTTGTCATTCCGACGGTTCGCGCAGCGACCCGGAGGAACCTGCTTTTATGCCCGCCGCTTTACTTCTTGCCTCTGCGGTTCACAATAAACTTATCCGTCCGCTTGTTATTCCGCGTCTTGTATCCACGGGTCGGCTGTCCCCACGGCGTCACCGGATGCCTTCCTCCCGAAGTCTTGCCTTCACCGCCGCCGTGCGGATGGTCCACAGGATTCATCGAGACGCCCCGGTTTACTGGACGCCATCCCAGCCAGCGGGTTCGTCCTGCTTTGCCGATGGTGATATTTTCGTGGTCAAGATTGCCCACCTGGCCAATCGTCGCCATGCAGTCCTGCGAAATCTTTCGCGTTTCGCCCGAAGGCAACTTCACCAGCGCGTAATCGGACTCTTTCGCGATCAGTTGCGCTGCGCCGCCCGCCGAGCGCACCATCTGCGCGCCCTTGCCGGGCTTCAGTTCGAGATTGTGAATCGACGTGCCAGGCGGAATATTGCGCAGCGGTAAAGCATTCCCGACAAGAATGTCGGCTTCCGGCCCGCTGACAACTTTCTGTCCGACCTTCATTCCTTCGGGCACCAGAATGTAACGCTTCTCGCCATCGGCATAGGCCAACAATGCAATGCGCGCCGAGCGGTTGGGATCGTATTCGATCGTCGTCACGGTCGCAGGGATACCCGCCTTCTCGCGCTTGAAGTCAATGATGCGTAGCTTCTGCTTGTGTCCGCCGCCGCGATGCCAGCTCGTAATATCGCCCGAGTTGCGACGCCCCCCGGTGCGCTGCTTTTTCTCGATCAGCGGTTTGTGCGGATGTCGCGTCGTGATGTCGTCGTTGACGATCGTCGTGCGGTAGCGCAACGTCTGCGTCGTCGGTCGGTATGTTTTGATTGCCATAATCAGCTCTTAGCTATGAGCTTTTAGCTCTTAGCTCAAATCTCCGCTTGTCATTCCGAACCACGCCAGCGGCAAGGAATATGCTTCTTGCTACTTTTACAAATTCTGCGCGTACTCCGGCATCTTCTCGCCGGCACGCAGTCGCACATACGCCTTCTTCCAGTCGGGACGGTAGCCGGCAAACTTGCCCCGCCGCCGTTCTTTCCCGGGATACATCGCGGTGCGGACTGACATTACTTTGACCTTGAAAATCGTCTGCACCGCTTGCTTCACTTCCGTCTTCGTCGCTCCCGGAGCAACCTGGAAGACCAGCGTGTTCTGGTTTTCCTTGATGGCCAAACCTTTTTCGGTTATCACCGGACGGCGAATAATCTGGTATGCGGATTTCATCAGGCCACCTCCGCCGCTTTTTCATGCCGGGTGCGCTTCCGCGGCGCCGCCGACGCCTTCTTCGCGCCTTCGTCTTCTTTCTTCGCCGCCTTGCGCTGCCGCTTGGGCAAAGTATCTTTTAAGGTGAGCTGCAATTTTTCGATGGCGGGATGCGAAAAAATCACGCGATCATACTTCAACAGATGATAAGGATGAACCTCGTTGCCCGGAACCAACTCGAGACCCTTAATATTGCGGGCACTCAATTCGAGATTGCGATTGCCGGCATTGGGCGCCTCCACGATCAGCACCGTCTTTTCAACCTTGAGCGCCTCGAGCGCCGCCCGGAATTCCTTGGTTTTCGGTTCCTTCACATCGAAGGCATTCACAATCGTGAGCTTGCCGTCGGCAAACTTCGACGCCAGGGCCGAGCGCAATGCGCCCAGAAGTTTCTTGCGCGGAAACGCGTAGTCGTAGGAGCGCGGCACCGGACCGTGCACCGTACCGCCGTGGCGCCAGAGTGGGGAACGGATCGAACCGATACGCGCCCGCCCCGTGCCTTTCTGCTTCCACAGCTTCTTGCCCGAACCGGAAACCTGCCAGCGGGCCTTGGTCGCATGCGTGCCGCGGTGCTGCCCGGCGCGGTAATGCTTCACCGCTTCCCAGAGCAGGTCTTCATTGACCGCGCCGAAGATTTCATCGGCGAGATCGAAGGTTCCGACCTTTTCGCCGCTCAAATTGTGAATATCAATCGTCGCCATATTGCTTTTTCCGTTTGGTGCGCGCACTCTTGCCCGCACCTCTCATCGCTCCATGCAACCCAGGCAGGAGTGCCCGCGCCACACTTTAAGCTTTTTTCGCCGCTCTCTTCGCCGCCTTCAACGGATCCACCGTAGCTGAACCCGCAAATCCGCGACGCTCTCTAGGAGGCTTCTTCGCCTTGCTGATAATCAGGTACCCGCCCTGCGGCCCCGGCACGCTGCCTTCCACCACCAGAAGATTCTCTTCCTTGTCGACACCCAGCACGCGCAAATTACGCTGCGTTACCCGCGCGTGGCCCATATGTCCCGACATGCGCATTCCTTTGAACACGCGCGAAGGAAACGCCGATGAGCCAATCGACCCAGTGATCTGGAACATCGATCCGTGCGACTTGGGACCGCCGCCGAAGTGATGCCGCTTCACGACGCCTTGGAAGCCTTTCCCCTTGCTCACGCCCACGATGTCGACGAACTTTTCGCCTTCAAAAATCTCCACCAGCACGCGGTCGCCAACCTTCACCGCGCCCTCGCCGTCGCCATCGCTCTCAAGCGCCACTTCGCGCATGAACTTCACCGGAGGAAGATTATTCTTCGCCAAGTGTCCGCGGGCGGGCTGGGTGAGCCGCGACTCTTTCACAAACTCAACCAGGCCAATCTGGGCCGCTTCGTATCCGTCCTTCACCGCCAGCTTATGTTGCGTCACCACGCAAGGACCAGCCTGCAGCACCGTGACCGGGCGGACGTCGCCCTTCGAGTCAAACAGCTGCGTCATGCCGACCTTCTTGCCCAGAATGCCTGTAACTTTGATCGCCATCTTCGTCTCCACCCAGCTTGGCTCGTCACTACGACGACTATTGGCTGGTACTATGCCGCGAGCGTCTCGCCCGCGAAAGCTGCGCAGCTTCGCTCCGCCGACAGCCGAGGGCGGCTGTCTCCACATAAGCTATTTATGTTCTTTACCGAATGCCTTAATCTCCACATCCACGCCCGCGGGCAGATCGAGCTTCATCAGCGCATCTACCGTCTGAGCCGTCGGATCTAGAATATCGAGCAACCGTTTGTGAGTGCGGATCTCGAACTGCTCCCGCGACTTCTTATCCACGTGCGGCGAACGCAGCACGCAGTATTTGTTCTTCATCGTGGGCAGTGGAATCGGACCAGCCAACCGCGCTCCAGTGCGCTTGGCCGTTTCCACAATCTCGCTTGTCGACTGATCCAGAATCCGGTAGTCGTAAGCTTTCAGCCGTATCCGAATTTTCTCGTTTCCAATCACGTTTCACTCTCTTTGCCCCTCCTGCGTCTGCAGGAGGAAAGAACTGGCGGCGAGCTGCAAGCCGCTTTTTATCTGCTTATCTCGAGCGGGCAATCCTGCCCGCTTGGCATACAGCGCCCAAAACCTCGCGGGCGAAAGTGCCCGCGCCCCTCCTACTACTGCACGATCTCCGTAATGGTTCCGGCGCCTACCGTGTGCCCGCCCTCGCGAATCGCGAAGCGCAGGCCTTTCTCCATCGCCACCGGTGTAATCAGTTCAATCACCAGGCTCACGTTGTCGCCCGGCATCACCATCTCGGTGCCCGCCGGCAACTCCGCCACCCCCGTCACATCCGTCGTGCGCAGATAAAATTGCGGACGGTATCCCTTGAAGAACGGGGTATGCCGCCCACCTTCTTCTTTGGTCAGGATGTAGACTTCCGCCTTGAACTTGGTGTGCGGCGTGATCGATCCGCCCTTGGCCAGCACCATGCCGCGCTCCACATCTTCTTTCGCGATGCCCCGCAGCAGCAGTCCTGCGTTGTCGCCCGCCAGGCCTTCGTCCAGCTGCTTCTTGAACATTTCGACCCCGGTGACCACCGTCTTGCGCGTGTCCCGGAAGCCGACAATCTCCACTTCCTCGCCGACCTTCACCTTGCCGCGCTCGATACGCCCCGTCACCACCGTGCCCCGCCCTTGAATCGAGAAGATATCTTCGATCGGCATCAGGAACGGCTTATCCAGCTCTCGCGCCGGCTGCGGCACGCTCTTGTCCACCGCCTCCATCAGCGCGTCAATCTGCTTCTCCCACTTCTCTTCTCCGTTCAAGGCACCGAGAGCCGACACCCGGACCACCGGCACATCGTCGCCGGGAAACTTGTAGCTCTTCAGCAGCTCCCGCACTTCCAGTTCGACCAACTCCAGCAGTTCGGGATCATCCACCGCATCCACCTTGTTCAACGCCACCACCAGATACGGCACCCCCACCTGCCGCGCCAACAGCACGTGCTCGCGCGTCTGCGGCATCGGACCATCCGTCGCCGCCACCACCAGAATGCCGCCATCCATCTGCGCCGCCCCCGTAATCATGTTCTTGATGTAGTCGGCGTGGCCCGGGCAATCGACGTGCGCGTAGTGCCGGTTCGCCGTCTCATACTCCACGTGCGCGGTTGCGATGGTGATGCCCCGCGCCTTCTCTTCCGGAGCGTTATCAATGCTGTCAAACGACCGGAACGTGTTCTTCGGATTATGCTTCGACAAAACCTTGGTGATAGCCGCCGTCAGCGTGGTCTTGCCGTGGTCGATATGACCAATCGTCCCCACGTTGCAGTGCGGCTTATTGCGATCAAATTTCTCTTTCGCCATTTCTCTATCTCCTCGGCTTCCAGTTACGCCGAAACCAAATCATCGCCGTCGGCTTCGTAATACGCGCCAACGAATTGTTGCTTCTCCACCAATTCCCCGGCAATCTGCTGCTCGAACCGGCTGCAATCTTCCGAATACCGCTCCCGGAAAATCTCAAAGGCGCGATGGCCAATCCAGGAATCCAGAACCCGGTACCGGCCCTCGCTAACCGACTCGCACTTTACTTCGGTAGCGAGGTAACCTTGGGCACGCCGTAAAAACTGCGTCCAGATTCCATCCGACCCAAAAACAATTCCAAACTCAACCCGCTTACCTTCTCTGACCCAGAACCTGCGGTCGACGACGAACCGCGGCGCTCGCAGTCACTTCGTCGTGCCCTGCACCTTGGCGATGATTTCTTCCGCCACCGATCGCGGAGCCTCCTCATAACGCGCAAAGTGCATCGAGTATTCGGCGCGGCCTTGCGTCGATGAACGCATGTGGGTCGCGTAACCAAACATCTCCGCCAGCGGAACGATGGCCTTGATCACCTGCGAGCCAGCGCGATGCTCCATGCCTTCAATGCGTCCGCGGCGCGAACTCAGGTCACCCATGATCACGCCGGCATAGTCCTCCGGAGTAACCACTTCGACCGCCATCACCGGCTCCAGCAGCACCGGAGAAGCCTTCCGCGCAGCTTCTTTGAACGCCATCGAACCGGCAATCTTGAAGGCCATTTCGTTCGAGTCGACATCGTGATAGCTGCCGTCATACAGCGTCGCCTTCACATCGACCATGGGATAGCCGGCAAGAATGCCGCCTTCGAGCGCTTCCTGAATTCCCTGATCGATCGGCTTGATAAACTCTTTCGGCACCGAACCGCCCACAATGTCGTTGACGAATTCATAGCCTGTCCCCGCGGGTTGCGGGTCCAGCTTGATTTTCGCGTGCCCATACTGGCCGCGTCCACCGGTCTGGCGAATGTATTTGCCTTCGGCTTCGGCGTGCTTGCGAATGGTCTCGCGATAAGCAACCTGCGGCTTGCCTACGTTGGCCTCAACCTTGTACTCGCGCATCATGCGGTCGACGATGATTTCCAGATGCAACTCGCCCATGCCGCTGATGATGGTCTGCCCGCTGTCGGGATCGGTGTGAACTTTGAACGTGGGGTCTTCCTGCGCCAGGCGCCCCAGGGCCATCCCCATTTTTTCCTGATCGGCTTTCGTTTTGGGCTCGACCGCAACCGAAATCACGGGAACCGCAAAGGTAATGTTTTCGAGCGCGATGGGATGGTCTTCGTCGCAAATCGTGTCGCCCGTGCTCACGCCCTTCAGGCCGACCGCGGCGCAAATGTCGCCGGCCAGAATCTCACTGATCTCCTCACGCTTGTTGGCGTGCATCTTCAGCAGCCGCCCGATGCGCTCAGTGCGGCGCCGGCCCGTGTTCAGCACGGAATCTCCGGTCTTTAACTGCCCGGAGTAGACCCGGATAAACGTCAGCTGACCGACAAACGGATCGGCCATAATCTTGAACGCCAGCGCCGAAAACGGTTCCTTGTCGTCAGCCTTACGGAAAATGGTTTCGCCGTTGTCGGGATTCAGGCCATGCGTTTCCGGCACATCGAGCGGCGAAGGCAGATAGTCGACGACGGCATCCAGCAACGGCTGTATGCCCTTGTTCTTGAACGCCGTTCCCACTACCACCGGGAACACTTTCAGCGCAATTGTGGACTTGCGCAGCGACCCACGCAGCTCATCGGCAGTAATTTCTTCGCCCTCAAGAAACTTGTGCAGGATTTCATCGTCGTTCTCGGCAATGCTCTCGACCAACTGAGCATGGAACGCCTCGGCTTTCTTCTTCAGTTCGGCGGGAATTTCTTCGGTGACGTATTCGGCTCCCATCGTGTCGTCTACCCACACGATCGCCTTCATGTTGATCAGATCAATTACGCCTTTGAATTTATCTTCCTGGCCGATGGGAATCTGAATGGCGACCGGCTTCGCGCTGAGGCGCTTGCGAATGGTATCGATGGCATGCTCAAAATCCGCACCCATTTTGTCGATTTTGTTGATGAAGCAAATACGCGGCACGCCATACTTGTCGGCCTGGCGCCAAACTTTTTCCGACTGCGGCTGGACGCCGTGAACCGCGTCAAACACTGCAACCGCGCCGTCCAGCACGCGCAGCGAGCGCTCCACTTCCGCCGTGAAATCCACGTGGCCGGGAGTATCAATAATGTTGATGCGAATGTCGCGCCAGGTGCAGGTGGTGGCGGCGGACGTAATCGTGATGCCGCGCTCCTGCTCCTGCTCCATCCAATCCATCGTAGCTGTGCCCTCGTGCACCTCTCCGATGCGGTGCGTCTTTCCCGTATAGAACAGGATGCGCTCCGTCGTAGTGGTCTTACCGGCATCGATGTGGGCCATGATGCCGATGTTTCTGCAGCGTTCTAGCGGGACTGTTCTGGGCACGACTTTCTAACTCTTTCTGGGCTCCGAAAATTAGCTTTTAGCTGTTGGCTTCTGGCTCCTAAGTTAGTCGCCAGAAGCTAGCGGTCAGTGTTTCTACCACCGGTAATGCGCGAAAGCCTTATTGGCCTCGGCCATCCGGTGAACGTCTTCTTTTTTCTTGATGGCTGCACCTTTTCCGTTGGCCGCATCCAGCAACTCGTTACTCAACTTGTCGACCATGCCTCGTTCCGCTCGGCCGCGAGCATAGGTCAGCAGCCAACGGATGGCCAGCGAGGTACGTCGGTCAGCGTTCACTTCCACCGGCACCTGATAGTTCGCACCACCCACCCGGCGAGTCTTTACTTCAAGCAACGGCTTGGCATTCTCGACGGCTTTCGTGAACAGCTTCAGCGCTTCGTCGCCGCCTTTTTCCTGCACCTTGGTGAGGGCTTCATAGAAAATGCCCTCGGCCGTCGAGCGCTTGCCCTGCCACATCATCGAGTTGATGAACTTCGTCACCAGATTCGAGCCATAAACCGCATCGGCTGGCACGGTCCGTTTCGCTGTATGTCCCTTACGAGGCATTCCGTTTCAACCCTCTTAACCCTTCTTCGCGCGCTTGGCGCCATATTTTGAACGTCCCTGCTGACGGCCGGCCACGCCTACCGCGTCCAGCGTGCCGCGAATCACGTGATAGCGCACGCCAGGCAGGTCCTTCACCCGGCCCCCGCGGATCAGAACAATCGAGTGCTCCTGCAGGTTGTGACCGACGCCGGGGATGTAAGTCGTGACTTCAATCCCATTGGTCAAACGCACGCGCGCCACTTTGCGCAACGCTGAGTTCGGCTTCTTCGGGGTCTGCGTATAAACGCGCGTGCAAACTCCACGCTTTTGCGGACATCCCTGCAGCGCCGGACTGGCCGTCTTGTAACGCGGCCGCTTCCGCCCCTGAGCTACCAATTGATTAAAAGTAGGCACTCTTTGCCGCTCCTTAAAAGTTACGCACCAAAAGTTACGCACCGAAAGTTACGCGCTGAAGTTGCGCAACGCAATCTGCCCTCGCCAGGCGGGCAGCGCACAGCGTTATCAGCTTTCCCGGTAGGACTGAATGATCCGGGCTGGCAGGCTCAAGCTGGCCAGCCATACTTCTCGCCGCATAGCAGTCACGGAGAGAGATTCTGGGTTCCCAATCTAGATTTGAACTGCCGACGGTGGCACCCGGCCAAAACTCCGGGGGTACTCCGTATCGCCAGCTCTGTCCTGCATATCCTTCCGCAGACCACCGTTGCGCCTGAATCAGGCGCGCCAGAAGCCCGAGGGCGAAAGGCAGCGCAGGAACATTTCAGCGAGGAAAGTTTCCGAACTCAAACTCAATCCAGAAACGCATTTCTCAAAAGCTCAACCACAAGTCCCCGGCAATACTCTGCGGAAACTCACGGCCTACAGCAAGCTTGGATTAACTCGCGGAACCAAACTACTATAGCAACTCGGGCGAAACATCGTCAACCCATGTTTTTGCATCCCACTGCAAATGCGGGACAACCGATCGTAGAGGGCGAGGCGCCGTCAGCTTGCTGAATCCGCCTCCAGCCTCTACACTACAAAAGTTTCCCGTTCAAATCATTCTAACTTCATTCCTTTAAGATAGCGGCTCGCCTAGCGGATGCGACGTGCGGCGACGAGAGGTTGCATGGGAAGGTTCGGTTGCGTTCACTGGGCAGGAGTCATCATCGCCATCTTTTTACTTCTGTTGCTGCCAGCTTGCGGTGGCAAGAAACCGCCCGGCGCTAATCCCTTTCCCGCCAAGATTACTCTGAATCCCGCCGTCAGCCTTTCCCTGCAATTGGGAGGTACCGTCTCGTTCAGCGCCAGCGCTCAGAACGGTACGAACGGAAACATTTCCCCGACCTTCACCTTTAGTTCGAGCAATCCCGGGATACTGGACATCTCTTCGGCCGGCCTGGCTTGCGCCGGTACCTGGAACGCACCTTACTTCAACGTCTGCACGCCTGCAGCTGAAGGTGTGGCGATGGTGACGGCCTCGGCGCTGGGGCAAACTAGTCCGCCCACCATGGTCTTCGTTCACCCTCCGATCGACAATATTCAGATCAGCGTGGTTCCACCGGTGAATCCTCCCCCTCCGGCGTGCCCCACGCAGGTCGCACTTCCCCTTGCTTGCAAGCTCGAGTTTAACGGCAATGCTGCCAACTACTGCCTCTCGCAAAATCAGTCGCAAACTTTGCAAGCCACCGCTTTCAGCCGGGGCGTCGACATCACTGCTGCAGTTGGACCTTTCACCTGGAGCCAGGCCACGGCGGACGTCGTCACCATCACTCCGATCGTTACATCATCGACCAACGTTGTTACCAACCAGGCGACCGTGGTATCGAACACACCCGGTCAGACCCAGGTAATCGCGTCAGCCGCGGGAGTGTCCAGCCAGCCCTACAGCGCTGAAACTTGCCCGGTGCAGTGCATTGCGCTGGAGGTCGGTTCGAACATCGGCCAGACCGGCTTTATCGCAAACAAAGGCACGTCGGAAACCATTAATGCTACGGCCGTCGACGTCCAAGGCTGTATCGTCCCTAAGCCGTCTCTGACGTGGACGTCCTCTGCGCCAGCCGCGCTCACGGCAGGCAGCGGCACCACCGGCACGCCCACCACCGGGACTCCCACCACGGGCACGCCCACCACAGGCACCACCACCGCGGGCTGCTCCGGGGCCACAAGTTGCACGATAGGAACCACCCAGGCGGGGGCGGCAGCCATCACGGCCTCGTGCACACCCCCAACTTGCAACATCGGCTTCCCTCTGGTGCCCGCGGGCATCCCACCACTTTATGTTCCCCAGCCGGTTTATCCAGTCACTGCCATTTCCGGACTGGTCACCGGCGCCGCCGTCTCGACCAGCGTGCTCGCGGCGAGTCAGGATTGTTACAGCAATTCTCTGTGCACGGTCGCGCTCTACAACATCTCGACTACAAAAAATCTGGCGTCCAATCCTTCATCGATGCCGACTCCGCCCAATTCGCTCATATTTGATCAGGCTGGAGACAAGGCCTACGCCGGCAGTCAGTTCGGCGCATTTCTCATCACCAACGCCAACCTGGGATCCTCCACCAGCCCGTTCACCCCCTTGCCAAACACCGCTACCACTCTGGGCGTCGTGACCGGCAGGGTTCTGGCGGTGTCGCCGAACGGCAATCTGGCCGTCTTCTCCGACACAGTCTCCACTCCCAATCAGGTTTATGTCGTCAACACCAGCAGCGCAACAGCGACCACTACCCCGCTGAATATCAATAGCGCAACCACGGCAGCGTTTTCGCCGGATAACTCGAGGGCGTTCATCCTTGCTAATGGCGGCAATACCTTATATGTCTATTCCCCTCTGCAGGCTCTTCAAACTTATTCGCTGACCGCACCCGCTAACGCGGTGGCGTTTTCGTCCACGGGAACTTTTGCTCTGCTTGCCGGGGGATCTTCCGACCCAGCGACTCTCGCGATCTACAACACCTGCGACAATTCAAAAGCATACTTAACCCTGCCACCGCCTCCACCAGCGATTCAGCCGCTCCCGGCTTCCCCAATTTTCCTGAAAATGGTGCCTGCCGGCAGCGCGCCCGCGGGCAATGCAAGCATTCCAATCCTGTTTCAGAGTGATCTGAATAACCTCGATGTTTTCCTCGGCGTCGACAGCACCGGCATCGATGTTATCGCCACCACCACTACGACGCCGCTCACTCCGCCGGCGAACGCGCTCTGCCCAGTGCAGCAGATTACCTACGCCACAGAAGTCGCGAGTACCGGCCCCACTTTTTATCCTCTCCACATTAATCTTCAGAGGGGCACTTTCCATCCCATCAATTTCTTTGTTTCGCCCGATGGCACGCAGGTATACATCGTCACCAGCGACCAGGGTGTCTTGATCTACAGCTTCAACACCCAATCGGTGAATGCCATTCCACTCAGTGGAGGCGCCGCTCCCGTCGCTGCGGATATGACGGTGGATGGAACGCTGCTTTACGTAGCCGGCACTGACGGAATCCTGCACGAACTGAATACCGCCCTAGCCTTGGACGTGCTGGAGATCCCCTTTGCCCAGCTTCCCAACTCGACCAACAATTTCTGCTTCCAGAATTTCACTTGCTCGCTGAATTTGGTGGCTGTCAGACCGTAAGTGCCGGAATGAATAGCGACTTCACCGGCTCCGGAAGATGGAGGACGGATTGATTCACGAGGCAGTGGATTCCAGGTCGAGTTGCCAGCGGCGGAATCGTATTAGGGTATGCCTTCAGGCATACCCTAATCGCGGAATAATTGGAATGCGCCTCGAGGCGCTGCCAGCTGGCCTTTGGGATCACGCAGCGCTTCCCGGCTGCGATTGAAATACCGCCAAGAGCCGGGCCTTCGCCCCCGAGGTAACTTACCCTACACCGGCTTCTGCAGTTCCTTCGCTACGCTGTCGAGCACTCCATTTACAAACTGCACGGATTCCAGACTGGAAAATTTCCTCGCGATCTCCAGCGACTCATTGATCACCACCGCGCGCGGCGTCTCCGGATAGGCCAGAAACTCCGCCACCCCCGCGCGCAAGAGATTACGATCCACCGCCGCCATGCGCTCCATGCGCCAGTGTTCCGCGTGGCGCTCGATCAATTTGTCGATCTCCGCTCCGCGGTCCGTTGCCACCCGGAACAAATCTTCGGCAAAGCCGCGCACGTCCGCGCTGGCCCCGGCATGTTCCGCCCAAAACGTGCGCTGCACATGGTCCACCGTCTGCTTGCCCATGTCGGCCTGAAACAACATCTGCAGAACCAGTTCGCGAGATTTACGGCGCGTACCCATAAAGAAATCGCCAGTGGCGAGTGCCCGTTGCCAGTTTACTGTAGGAAGGTTACTTGCGCCGCTTGGTCTTGACCTTCACGCCCTTGGGCTTGTCATTCCGACGCTTCGCGGAACGAGGCGGAGGAACCTGCCGCTTGCTGACCGCTGATGACTGATGGCTAATCGCCCGGCCCAGCGACGCCATCTCCACCGCCGCCAACGCCGCCTCGAACCCTTTATTCCCCATCTTCAATCCGGCGCGATCGATCGCCTGTTCCAAGTTCTCACAAGTAAGCACACCGAACGCATGCGGCACGCCAGTCTCCTGTGCCGACTGCCCAATCCCGCGCGTCACTTCGTTTACGATCACGTCATAGTGCGCAGTATCTCCCCGCAGCAGACAGCCGAGACAAATCACCGCGTCGTACTTCTTCGTCTCTGCCAGCTTCCGCGCCGCCAGCGGAATCTCAAACGCCCCCGGCACGCGTACCAGTTCAATATTTTTTTTGTCCGCGCCCGAGCGCGCCAATCCGTCAATTGCGCTCAGCAACAACCTCTCGGTGATAAACGCATTGAAGCGGGAAACGACAATCGCAAAGCACCGGCCCGAAGCGTTTAGCGTCCCTTCAATCGCGCGGAACTGCGCCTCCGGAAGAACTTCCCCAACAAAATGCTTATTGTCTTTCTTCTCCGTGGCTCTCTCTCCGTGGTGCGTTCGCTCTTACTACCCTGTGGTAAAGCCTTTGACTTACTTCCCCTTAAACTGAGCCGCCCGCTTCTCCAGAAACGCCGTCGTGCCTTCCTTCTTATCCTCAGTCGCGCAAGCCACGCCAAACAAAACTGCCTCCAGGTACAAGCCCTCGCTCAAAGTCATCTCCATACCCTTGTTCACGGCCTCCATGGAGTACTGCACCGCCAGCGGCGCATTCGCCATGATCTTCCCCGCGATCGCCTCCGCCCGCGGAATCAACTCAGCCGCGACCGTGACCTCATTCACCAGTCCGATGCGATGGGCTTCCTGCGCCGTGATCATCTCGCCCGCCAGCACCATCTGCATCGCGATGCCCTTGCCCACCAGTCGCGGCAAACGCTGCGTCCCGCCATAGCCTGGAATAATTCCGAGCTTCACTTCAGGCTGCCCCAGCTTCGCATTTTCGCTGGCCAGCCGCATCGTGCAAGCCATCGCAATCTCGCATCCACCACCAAGCGCAAATCCGTTAATGCACGCGATCACTGGCTTCCCGAGATTTTCAATCAAGTTCAGGACGTTCTGCCCGCGATGGGTGTATTCCTTGCCGGAGACCGCATCGTGCTTGGCCAGCTCCGCAATGTCAGCGCCCGCGATGAACGCCTTCTCCCCCGAGCCAGTAAGAATGACAACGCGAATCGCCGCATCATGCTTAATGTCATGAAAGGCCGCGCGCAGATCCTCCATGGTGGCCATGTTCAGCGCATTCAAAACCTTCGGCCGGTTCACGGTGACGTAGGCAATCGAGTTCTTCTTTTCGAGGAGTATGTTTTCGAAGTTCATAAATTAATCTGGACCGGATTTATGTTGTGCAACGCAGACGGTTTTGCTCCGACCGAATGTATAGCACTTACTGTGACTGCCATGCTAGCCATTCGCCTTCCCGAGAAAATCGAGAAACGCCTCGGGCATCTCGCCAAACGAACTGGACGCACCAAGACTTACTACGCTCGCGAAGCGATCCTGCAACATCTCGAAGAGCTCGAAGCCATTTACCTCGCCGAGAAGCGCCTGCAAGCCATGCGCTCGGGCCGCAGCCGCACCCTCCCACTCGAAAAAGTAATGCACGGCTATGGCCTCGACACAAAATGGACGATGGAGATCGAGCCCGCAGCGCAAAGAGAGCTCGATAAGCTGGATAAACCTGTCGTCCACCACATTCTCAAATTTCTCCACCAACCAATCGGGAAACTCGATAAGCCGCGGTAAATCAGCGAAAGGCTCCAGGGCACGCTAAGCGAGTTCTGCAAGTACCGCGCTGGAGACTACCGCCTTATCTGTTTCCTGGAGGATGATCGGTTCGTCATGCTGGTTCTGCGCGTCGGTCACCGGAAGGAAATTTATTCTCGATGAGCTATTATTTTTTTTGCGCCACCGCCGCCACGTCGTCCTTGCTCAACTCGCAACTGATGCAGCGCTGGGTCCACAACCGGTTGCCAAATATTTTCCCGCAGCGCGGACACTTCCATTCCGTAAGCCACCACGCGCCCGCCAGGTACACCCCCATCCAGCCCAAAAGAATGGCAAAATCGGCAGGTTCGCCCAGTTTTAGCTTCCCCAGCATTAAACCCAGAAATACGAAACTCGCAAACAGCACCACCACCAGATTCCGCCGTGCGACATAGCTGTGCCATGCGCGGCGATAGGTTTCCACATCCTGCGGACCGCCTTCGCCCGGCATCCGGTCGGTTTTTCTCCGTCTGAACATGGAGTTCTATCTATAGAAAGCGATTCTACAGTTTATTCGCCTTGGGGCTATTCGGGTCCGAATAATCGTAGAACCCTTTACCAGTCTTCTTCCCGTACCAACCGGCCATTACCAGCCGCTTCAGCAGCGGAGGCGACGCAAACCGCCGCTCCTTGAACTCGTCATACATCACGTGCGTAATGTAGTAAGTAGTATCGAGCCCCACAAAATCCAGCAGCGTAAACGGTCCCATGGGGTAACCACATCCCAGCTTCATCGCGTTATCAATGTCTTCAATCGACCCCACACCCTCTTCATACGCGCGGATGGCATCGAGCAAATACGGCACCAGCAGCCGGTTGACGATGAATCCTGTTTTATCCGACGTGCGCACCGGTACCTTGCCCAACTTCTTGCCAAACTCGTAGGCCGTCTGGTAAACCTCGTCGGCCGTGGCGATCGTGCGCACCACTTCCACCAGCTTCATCAGCGGCACTGGATTGAAAAAGTGCAGCCCGATGAACCGCTCCGGCCGCTTCACCGCAGTCAAAAGCTCGGTCACCGAAATCGAAGACGTGTTCGAAGCGAAGATCGCGTCCTTCTTGACCACGCCATCGAGCGACGCATACATCTTCTTCTTCTCTTCCACATTCTCAATGATGGCCTCAATAATAATGTCGCAATCAGCCAGGTCCGCCTTGTTAGTCGTCCCCTTGAAGCGCATGCGGATCGCTTCTTTCTGCTGCGCCGTGATCCCGCCCTTCTCGACCGGGCGCTCGGCAAACTTCGCCAGGGATTTCTCGATCCCGGCAAAACCTTTGTCGAGGAATTTCTGATCGACTTCGAGAACCGTCACATCGAAACCGGCGGTTGCGCAGACTTGCGCAATGCCGGAACCCATCAGGCCACAACCGAGCACACCAACCTTACGGATTTCCATGATTGCTTCCTTCATACACAAATTTGCCTTGTCATTCTGAGCGAGCGAAGAACCTGCGCACTCTTGCCGACAGCACCGGCATGCGTGGCCGGGTTCTCACTTCGGTCTCGCAGGCGACGTAGTTTGTTCAACGACGATTTGCAATTCCAGCCAGCCGCAGTGCACCCGCTCATTTAGGGCAACGTAAACCCTTGACCGGGAACTTGACGTTCGCGAGTCTGCGCAGGCGCGATCATCTCAGTTCATACTCTCCACTATCATCGCAATTCCCTGCCCGCCGCCGATGCAAGCTGTAGCCAGCCCATACTTTTTCTTCCGCCGACGCAATTCATACAGCAGCGTAATCACCAGCCGCGTCCCGGTAGCGCCCAGCGGATGCCCCAATGCAATCGCCCCGCCGTTCACATTAACCTTCTCGCGATCCAATCCCAACTCCTTCTCAACGGCAAGATATTGGGCCGCGAACGCTTCATTCACTTCAATGAGATCAATGTAGTCGAGCGACAATCCGGCCTTTTGCAGCGCCAACTTCGTCGCCGGCACCGGACCACGCCCCATCACCTTGGGCTCAACTCCGGCAATGCCCCAGCTCACAATGCGGCCCAGCGGCTCGATACTCCGCTTGCGCGCCTCCTCCAACGACATCAACACCACCGCCGCCGCACCATCTACAATCCCGCTGGCGTTTCCGGCAGTCACCGTGCCGGGCTTTCCAGAGCCTTGGCCGAACGCAGCTTTTAGTTTTGCCAAACCCTCCATCGTGGTCTGCGGACGGCGGTGGTCATCTTCGGTGAGCGATTCTCCCATAGCCTCGCCTTTCGAATTTCGCAGTGGCACCGGAACCAACTCTTGCTGAATGCGTCCGTCTTTATAGGCGGCATCGGCTTTCTGCTGCGAGCGCAGCGCGAACTCATCCTGGGCCTGTCGCGTGATTCCCTGCTGCTCGCCGTATAACTCCGCCGTGTTCGCCATGTACAACCCGCAATAGCTATCGAGCAGCGCCACCATCAGCGAATCTTCCAGCTTGCCGCCGGGAGAGAGTGTAAATCCGTCGCGCCCGCGAATCACAAATGGAGCCTGCGACATGGCTTCCATCCCGCCCGCCAGCACAATCTTCGCCTCCTCCAACTGAATCATCTGCGCCGCATTCACGATCGCCTGCATTCCCGAGCCGCACAGCCGGTTCACCGTCAGCGCCGGAGTCTCAATCGGCAGTCCGGCGCGCAATCCCACATGCCGCGCCCCATAGAGCGCGTCCCCCGAAGTCTGCTGCGCGTTGCCAAACACCGCGTGATCGAATTCCTTGGCATCGATCCCCGCCCGCTCGATTGCCCCCTTGCCAGCAACCGCGCCTAATTCCTGCGCGCTGAAATCCTTCAACTTGCCGCAATAGCGGCCAAAGGGCGTGCGCGCCCCACTTACAATAGCGATATCTCCCGGTTTCAACATGATTTCCTTACAGACGCGCTCTCAGAGCGGAATAAAAGTGATCGTCAAACTGGTTAGTGTAGCAGCGCGAAAGGAAGTTTGACCACAGTCGGTCCGCCGGACACTGGCTCATTTCGGGGTATGAGCCATTTTGCTTTAGTAGGGGTTGCCATTGGGGCCTGATTCCCGAGTAGGGACTTTTCGTACTCTCTTGGCGAGGCGAGCGCCTGAGGAGCGGAGGATCGGCGGAGGATGAGCGAACGACGCCCTGTGCTAGTACCCTTTAATGCAGCTTCAGTAGTCTAGCTAAAGTCTGGCCGGCGTTCTTTCTGATCACCGGGTCGGTAGCCTGCTCGCGCCTTACGAGCACGCACCGGATGGCGGTATTCACGGTTGTCTATGGCCCAGGCGAAGATCCTTACGCCACCGCCCCCGCGGCCAGTGCCGCCCCCAGCGCCACAACCTTCCCCGGCCCCTGCACCAGAGAGGTCGCCAGCGCATGCTCGGCGCGATTGATCACTTCCGTCACAATGTCCACGGGATCGTAGCTCTCCCGCACCACGGCCTCGGCCAGGCCCGCCGAAAACTCCAGCGAGTGGCCTTTGGCGGACTCATCCTTACTCGGCAATCTGACCTCAGCAATTACCTTGCGCAATTTCTCGACCGCGAGCAGCGCCTCTTTCTCCGCCGTGTCCCCGAGAATCAGCGCGATGGTCGTTGTATCGTAGCGAAACGCCAGATCATTGGTGCGGATATTGGTCGCGAACTGTTGCCCAATTTTTTCCATCACGGCTTCAATCGCGGCCTCGCCATATTCCTTGAGCAGCGCGGCGCTGCGCCCGAACTGCAGCAGCAGCACGGAAAGCGGAGACGCGTTCTGCGCCGCGCGCTTGCTCTCTGCCAGCAGCAAATCCAGATAAGAACCCCGCTTCAGCAGACCTGACTTCTCGTCGGTCACGGAAAGATTTTTCACCAGCCGGCGCAGACCCGCGTTGTTCAGCGCAATCACCATCTGGTCGGCCAACGTCTTCAGCACCACCGCATCCGTTTGCGGCCAGGCTCGCGGTTTGTTGTGCAAAAGCGCCAGCAGTCCAACTGAATCGTCCCCGTTGCTCAGGGGAAGCGCCATCACCGCCATCGCGCCCAATTCGGCCACCGCATTGCGTGCCCCCTGCAGCTCTGCCGACCTCTGCGCGTCCGCGATGATCACGGGCTCGCTCGAAGGCGAGGACAACGACAGATCCTGCAAGGCGCACATGACTTCCTTGATCACTCCAGAACTGCCAGCTTTCACTCCCCGGCTGCAAAACTCCTGCACCGCCGTGGGCGTCGAGCCCGGCGTGCGCATCATCGCCACGCAGCGCGATACTTCCCAATGTGCGCCGATTTCGTTAACCGCCGTCGTCAGCACCGACGCAGCCGTTGTCTGGTGATACAGCTTGCGCGTGATCTCCGCGACGCGGGTCACGTTGCGCATCTCCGCCGCTGGATCCGGCGCCGCTGGCGCAACCGGAGCAGCAGGAATCGGCGCCGCTGGAGCCACCACCGCCGCCACCCTGGGCGCGGCCCCCGCATAGCTCGGCGTTACGCCCGCGGAAAGATAAAGCCGCTGCAAATCTTCGTTGCGTTCTTCTTCGCGCGGGAATAGCTCCTGAATTCTCTGCAGCCGTTCCACCGCCTTGTTGCGCATTCCATACTGCACCAGGATTTCCGCCTGCAACATCAGATCTTGCAGCGTCGACGCCCCCAGCGTTGCTTCGACTTCATGCGCAGCCTCTGTGGTCGCCTTACTTACCGGAGTAAATCGTGAGGCAATCGCCTCAAATTTTTTATTTTCAATCTTTCCTTTCAACATCTCCAAACGCTTGGTATGTCCCGACTCGTAAGGATCTACCTCCGCCGCCCGGTCCAGACATTCCGCGGCTTTGGAAAACTCCGCTGTGCCGCAATACACGTCGAAAAGCTTTAACAATGTCTGGCAGTAATCCCCCTCGCGGTTGGAGGCGTTGAAGAGTTCACTGAGAAACTCCAGCATTACGGGAGA
>Ga0210393_10001176_pt1 | contig 22311 bp, 21 predicted proteins | sample IncBWC27OmetaG_FD_160068 | JGI IMG/M metagenome (GOLD analysis project Ga0210393, IMG submission 160068) | Forest soil microbial communities from Barre Woods Harvard Forest LTER site, Petersham, Massachusetts, United States - Inc-BW-C-27-O ... | reverse complement strand
GCAAATGACACTGACACGGTCCCCGGGTTTGAGCGAACCTTGCGTCCAACCGAAACGCTTCAGGACCGCAGGGCCGCTGGTGATGATATTCCATTTGATGGGTTCACCGCGCCCATCGGGTTCAAGCACCAGCGTGAATGTCGAATGCGGATTGCTCCAGTGGAAACTCTCCACCGTCCCTTTGAGCGTGCGTGTTCGATTGAGGTCGTATGCGGCGTACGAATGATGCGCGGCGGAAGGCAGCGCCACAAGGGCTGCGGCGCAGAATAACGCGAAGACCAACCCGGGGCGCCATGGCCAGAGTTTCATGATTGATCCTGATGCCTGTCAGCCCGCAAAGTCATGCCTTGAGCTCAGTTTGCACACGGTCATGGCCGGGGGTCAATGATGAAGAGGGTCGTCGGTTGCGGTCTTTGTAGGAGACGCGCATGCTGATTGGCACGCCGTCAGCGGCGAAAATAAGAAGCGCCTCACCAGGCGTGCACCATAAATCCAAATTGGGGAAACACATGCAAACGATATTCAAAACTCTCGCTGTCGGAGCGATTCTCGCGATCGGGACGGGTACGGTGCTCGCGGCGGATGCCGCGGTCGGGACCTGGAAACTCAATCTCGCAAAATCGACGTTCTCTCCGGGCCCGGCGCCCAAGAGCCAGACTCGTACATACGTCGAGTCGGCGCAGGGAATGACGGTGACGGTCAAGACGACGGCGGCGGACGGTAAGGATTCAACGACCACCCTGACCTACAAGGAAGACGGCAAATCCTATCCTGAGACCGGCAGCCCCGATCTCGATATGGTGACCATCACGCGCGTAGATGCGTTGACCATTCACAGCACCCAGACGAAAGCGGGCGCAACCATCGGTACCGCCGTTCGAACTGTGTCGAAAGACGGCAAGACACTGACTTTCGCGCAGAAGGGCACGCATGCAAACGGCGCCAAGTACGACAACGTCTCGGTCTACGATAAGCAGTAGCGGCAAACCTTGGGGCCACGGGTGCGGCCCCTTTTAAACCGACGAGGAATGGCGCTCGTTAATCCTGGAGACCCAGCTTTTTCAGCAAGGTCTTGAACCGAGGGTCTGTCTGAACGTTTTTGAGGAGCGGTTCCACCTTTATCCACATCAGGCTAGCCTCGTGTTGCGTGTAGGCTCTGTCGAACCATTTGAATGCTTGGCTGAGGTCGCCGCGGTCCGCGTAAATGAGCCCGATTCCCTGTGCATCGTCATCGGAGTGATCTTTTTCGAGCTTGACCAGCACGAGATCCGCTTCGGGTTTGCGCCCTAGAGCATCTAGGGCAAGCACACGGCAGCTGCAGACAGCCAAATCCGGATTGGCTTCGATCTCCTTGAGAGCGTCGGATGCGTTTCCAGTCGCCAGATTGATGAGCCGAGGCAGAGTGCGGCTATTGGTCGCGCTGGGTCTTAAGTCATCTTGCTTGCGATTCGCTATTAATGCATCCGGATATCGCCGCGCATAGTAAAGGATGGCGGCGAGGTTCCCATAACGCACTGGATTAACCGGATCGCTATCGACACTCTTTTGAATGAGACTGATGGCCCTTTCAAAGTCGCCTTTTTGGGCCGCCAGTACGGCGCTCCAGGCAAGAGCCCATGAGCTGTTTGGATCCAAGTCCAGTGCCTCCTTCAGCTGCGTCCCTCCCTTTACAATGTCGAAATCATTGACAATGAAGATTCTGGCCAGAGCGGTATGGGCGTCAGGGAGGCGAGGGTTCAGCTCAAGCGCTCGAAAGGCGGCGCGACGCGCCTCGGCAAGCACTTGGACGGCAGGCACACCGTCCTCTTCGCTCTGGACGGCTAAGGCGGTGGAAAGGAGCGCCCACGCATTTGCGAATTGAGGATCCGCGTCGATCACCTTGCGCAGATATCCCACCGCGTTTTCATGGTCCGCGCGCGTGATCGCCCGCACATAAATTGCCCTAGCCTGCAGGTACAGGTTATACGCCTCGACGCTCTGTGTTCCGGCCGACTGAGCGAGCGCACCACCCATCAAGGAGATCTTGAGTGCATTGACTACTGCGCGGGCAATGTTGTCCTGCACCTTGAATACATCGTCGAGTTGTCGATCATAAGTCTCGGACCAGAGATGATAGCCGGTGTCGGCGCGTATCAACTGGGTGGTCACGCGCAGTGTCTTGCCAGCCTTGCGCACGCTGCCCTCCAGCACATATGACACGCCGAGTGCCTTGGCTATGTCGGCAATGGTTGTGGGCTTGTCTTTGAAATAAAACGAGGAGGTTCTGGCAGGAACGCGAAGATCAGGGATTTTGGTCAGCATGTCGATGAGTTCTTCCGACATGCCGTCGGAAAAATACTCCTGGTCCTTCTTCTCGCTCATATCCACGAACGGCAGCACTGCGACCGACTTCTCTGGGACCGTGGAACCGGTCGGCGTGGGAGAAGGAGAGATTGGCGCTGCACTCTTCGCGGCGTCCGTTGTGTGTTTCGACAGCCAGATCTGGTCCACTGCAAACGCCAGGCCCACCCCGACAATGAGCGTGCACATGATCGCGATGAGACTCTTGGCGTTGAGAGGTCGGCTCCACGAATCGATCGGAGGCGGCGCTGCCGGCGAGGTTGCCACACGGTCCAAGCCACCCTGTTGGGCTCTACGAACCGCTTCAATCAGTTTGGGCAGTGCGCGGTCGGTATCCCCATTAGCCGCGTCCAGCCATTGCGAGGTATTCAGAAAATATTCCAGCCCCGATGGGAGCGGCGCCAGGTCAATCCGCAGTGAGATCACCGGGTGGCGTTTGGCGCTCGCGCGTTCGACTTCGCGCAAGATGTGGGGAGAAGCGGCCGCGTGCTGCGAGAGGATGAGAACGAGCACGCGGGAAGCGTCGATGGCGTGCACGATGGCATCGGCATAAAACTCCCCGGCGACGACGTCACGGGGCGCGATCCAGCAGGCAATAGAATGTTGCTCTAGGGCCTCAACCAGGGAATTGGCGATAGCCGTATCTTGCGAGGCATAGCTGACAAAGACATCGCGGACCGAAGGAGAACCCTCCGGTGAAGGGGACTGTTGGGCCTGTCCATTGGTGCCGCCGCTCTCTGGCATGCGTGAATCCCTTGGGCGTCGGGACATAGTCGCGGAAGGCGGAGAAGTTGGCAAGAAAAGGCGCCGCCGCGGGGAGACTGACACCAAATTTGGGCTTATGGGTCGAGCCTGACCCGAGTGTGGAAGGTGCCGTGGACCGCTGTCACCCACTTCTCAACGCGCGCAGCGGCTTTGGGGCTGCCGATAAAGGTGAAGTTGAGCAGGGTCAGGTCCACTGAGCCGGCGCTGTCGAACGCGTCTTTGATGACTCGCAGTGTCTTGGCCTCATTGCCGCCGGCCACGGTGATTGGGGTTGTGTGGTCGCGGGCCTGAAGAAGAATTAAGGCCAATCGTTCGGACACGGCGGAGCCGCCGCTGTTGAGTGAGGCGGCGATGAAGGTGCTGTCGGCGATGAGGCCGGAGGATCGGATATAGAACAGGGACTCGTCTTTGCTCGCGCTAGTCACTGGGCGGGTGTCGTCGGCGCTTGCGGCGGGTGAATTCGCTGGTGTTTGCGCCAAGGCTCCCAAGCCTAGAAAAAGCAGGCATGCGGCCGATGTCCATTGGGGGCGATGTGGTCTCACGATTGAATGAGTCTAGACGTGATCGGGCTTGAATTGCGCGATTGAATACCGGTTTTTGGCATGCGAAGCAGCCGCCTGGCCGCCGTAGACACACCGCTAGCTGTCCGACGGCTCGTCGTCCAGGGCGGCAGCACAGCGCTTGAGCAGCTCACGAAGAAGCCTGGCTTCTTCCGCTGACAGCAGGGAGAGCATTTGTCGCTCCACCACATCAGCCGCTTTTGCGCCCTTGGTAACGGTCTTCTGGCCCGTCTTCGTCAGCTCGGTCATGGTGGCCCGGCCCTGCTCCGGATGCGGGCTGCGCACGATCAGGCGTCTATCGTTAAACGGGGCGGCGCGATCCTCAGCCCGCATACCGACGGTCCCTTCGGCCGCTTCTTCGTTGCCGGTGATCCGGATGGCTACGCGATCACCTTTCATACGGCGCGGAACTGACCACAGTCCGCGCGTAACCGCTAGAGCTTCTCGACCTTGCCAACCTTGATGGTGGTATCTATGCCGCGCAATATTGGTGATATATCGTTGGGTTCTGCCGAGAGACCCACTGTCGAGAGCCATTCAATCTGCAACGTCGGCTGTTGCGAAGGGAAGTTCCTCATCTTGAATCACTTTTCTGTTGTCGTAAGGGTTTGGTCTGTGTCGTTGGTGGCCTGTGCAGCCATTGTGGCCTTTGCATTTATGCGCGTGGACATGCCGGTCGCGCTGCACTTCTGGAACCTCGATCATCTTCGCAGCCCGTTAAATACGGCATTCGGAAGCACCGTCATTTTATCCGTAGAGTCGGCGGTGATCTTGTTCACGGTTTTTGCACGCTTACTGAGAGGCCATATCTCCGTAGTCGGAGAAACGTTGGCGGTGGCCTGCCTCGTCTCGATGTGCGCTTACGTGGTTAACGATCACATTGTGAAAGTATTTTTCGGGGTTCCCAATCCAGCGGATGTCATGCAGGGCGCCGGACATAGTTTCAACTTGTGGATGGGTTCCGAGAGCAGCAGCTTTCCGTCCGGCCACATGGTTTTGGCGGGGGCTTTTGCCGGCTTATTCATGAGACTCTATAAAGCCAGCATTTGGCTTTTTTCCGCGCTGCTGCTGATTGCCGCGGGTTTATTGCTCGTTGGGGATTGGCATTTCTTGAGCGATATCATCGCGGGAGCTTTTCTCGGCACGTCGGCGGGAATTCTGGCGGGGGAAGGGTGGGCTGCCCACTCAGCGCGTTGGCTCAAGGAGCGCGGGGAGCGCACACAGAACTGAATTCCGGGCGTTCACGGCTTCCGTTCCTCGTTCAGCCCAGTTGCGGGATCCGCAACGCCGACCGACGGAAGAGTTAGACCAAGCCGCGGAAAATCAGCTCTGCTGTCATCAGGTCCAGATGGCCACCTCCGGCGTTCTTGAAGAAGGTGATGTCGGATGGTGATCGACGGCCGGCGACACGGCCGCCGATCAGGTCATATAGATCTCCAAGGACATCCGACTCTTTTATTGCACCGTGCGCTACCGCCAAGGCGATGTCGCCTACGCCGTCGAAGGCGGACTCGCGGCAATCGACAAAGACTAATGAACGGCGCGCGGCGGCGTCATCGGCTTCGCGGGTGGCCGGCGTATAGCCGCCGACGAGATCAAGATGGACACCGGGCTTTAAATTGGCCCCCAAAATGAGGGGTTCATTTGAGCGCGTGCAGGTGCTGATAATGTCGGCCATTTGGGTTGCTGCGGCGAGATCTTGGGTCAATTCAGCATGAATGCCCTCTTCGAGTAACCGGGCCACCAATCTGGCCGCGCGCTCAACAGTACGGTTCCAAATGATGATCCGCCCCAGCGAGGATCGGACCGTGCGGTGTGCCCGAATGAGGGGAGCTGACATCGCTCCGGCACCGACCATGAGAAGTGTAGCGGGCTCAGGTTGTGCAAGAATCTTGGCGCCCAGTGCGGAATCGGCGGCGGTTCGCCAATAAGTCAGTTCGGTGCCATCAATAATGACGAGGGGCTGGCCATTGCGGCCGTCGAAGAGAACGCAAAGGGCTTGGACGGCTGGCAGCGCACCGGCTTGGAGGTTTGCGGGAAAGCTGGTGACCAGTTTGCTGGCCATGTATCGGCCGCGATCAACCGCGTGACGCACGAAGTACTGCTCTCTTTCGTTTCCGAGTAAGCCGTTTTGCAGTTCCATTTTCGGGCGTCGATGCGCGGCCTCCAAGGAGGCAATCAGCGTCGGAAAGCTCAAGGTCTTTCGGATTTCCTCGGCGCTGACATAGCGTGGTGTGGCCATCGCCGATTATCCAAAGCGCGTGACAGACGTAATGGCTGGCATGACTATTTTGTGCAGGCGCTTAATTGAGTTATCCGTTGGCTGCCGCTTTTTGATCCGCGAGTTTGTCTTGGGTCTTCGTTTCGAAATCGCTCGCGTCGTGGCGTTCGTGCAACTGGTCCGATAGTTCGCCGAACGCGCGGTTGACCTTGCGTCCGCGCTGAACGGCGGGACGCTGGGCGATTGCGTCGCTCCAGCGTTGCACATTCAGATAACTCTGCACCTGCAGAAATTCCCCTGATGAGTACAGTAACCCCTTGGCGAGGGCGCCATACCACGGCCAGACGGCGATATCGGCGATGGTGTACTCGGGGCCTGCGAGATACTTGGACTCGCCCAGGCGGCGATCGAGAACATCGAGCTGACGCTTCACTTCCATCGCAAAGCGATCGATTGCGTACTCGATCTTTGTTGGAGCGTAGGCGTAGAAGTGGCCAAATCCGCCGCCAAGGTAAGGAGCGCTGCCCATCTGCCAGAACAGCCAGGACAAGCACTCCGCACGCGTGGCGATGTCAGTGGGCAAGAAGGCGCCAAATTTTTCGGCGAGGTACAACAAAATTGCGCCTGACTCGAATACGCGGATGGGTGTCGGACCACTGCGATCCAAGAGCGCGGGGATCTTGGAGTTGGGGTTGACTGCGACGAAGCCGCTGCCAAATTGATCGCCTTCGGTGATCCTGATGAGCCAGGCGTCATACTCGGCGCCGCTTTTTTTAAGGGCCAACAATTCCTCGAGCATCACGGTGACTTTCACACCGTTCGGTGTGGCGAGCGAATAGAGTTGCAGCGGATGGCGGCCGACCGGAAGCTCTTTATCGTGGGTGGGACCGGCGATCGGGCGATTGATGCTCGCGAATCGGCCGCCGCTTTCCTTGTTCCATTCCCAAATCTTCGGAGGGGTGTAATTGGATGAGTCGGTCATTTGAAAGCTCCGGAATGTGGGATAGAAAGCGTTGGTCAGAATGTGTGCTGTGCGTTTCGCCGTAAAGGCAGCGCCGGCGGCTGCGAACAAAACCCCTGTTTTGTGCGCTCCGCTCGACACATTCTGACCAACCTTTGCCGGAACTGCTACTGCCGCATTCCGCAATGACGCCGTCAGACTACCAGGTGGCTCCGGCGATGCTCACTGCACTCGCTCAGTCGTTGCCTTGCGAATCGGGTGTCTGTGGACGAAATCAGAGTTGTTCGAGGGTTTGGGTATCTTCGCCGTTGAAGTATTTGTCGAGCGCCGCGGTGAATGCCTTTTCAGCTGCGGAGGCCTTTGCAAATAAGGTCATGCAGGAGTGGAATTTTAGGTGATCTGGGTAGCCGAATATGTCTTCAATTGAACGGCCGGTGACGGCATTGACCAGTTGGGTACATTCGCGGAGCCTGAATCCGAGCAATGGATGCTCTAGATAGGCCTTCGCTTCGTCAATATTTTGAAGCGCGTATTTTTGGGCCGTCGCACTCCTGCCGAGACCTTTGATCTGGGGAAAGATGAACCACATCCAGTGGGTTTCTTTCCGGCCGGCCTGCAGTTCATCGCGGACTTGGCCGTAGATGGGGTGCTGGGCGTCGACGAAGCGTTGCAGGTTGTGGGGGTCGGCGGTCATTGGTGCATGGACGGAGTCAATGGTGAGATCATGATAGTACCGACTGGTGGCGAGAGGCAGTCCTTTCAGGAGACGGAGGCTTGCAGATATGATCCCCGGGCGAATGGATTTTAGAATATTGCGCCTCGTTGCGGCCCCTTTCCAGCTTGAGACGCACCGCGCGAATCACCGTGCTTAACCGCTGGCTCGGCATTGTATGGTCGTTGCTGGTGTTCTCCTCGCTCGCAGCCAATCAACCCGCGAATGCCGATGAGACGGGCGCCGCACAGCCGCCGCTCGAGGAGATCCTGGTTGTCGGCGAACAACCCGGACCCGCCATGTGGCGCGTCACCCAGGGCGACCACTCTCTATGGATCCTGGCCACGCTCGAGCCTTTACCCAAGGACATGGTGTGGCACTCCAAGAGCGTGGATGAGCGCATCGCCGCCTCGCAGCTGGTGTTATCACCGCCCGAGCTCTCTGCGCACGTCGGATTCTTTCGCTCCCTGACCTTGGTGCCGTCGCTGCTGCACGCGCGCCATGCTCCCAATGGCCAGACGCTAGAACAGTCTCTACCCCACGATTTGTATATGCGCTGGCTGGCGCTGCGCGTGAAATACTTAGGGTATGCCGACGACGAAAAGTTGCGCCCCATGCTGGCGGCAGCCAACTTGTACGGACGCGCCATCAGTCAAGTCGGGCTGACGCATGATTCTCATGTGTGGCAGCGCATTGAGGAGACGGCGCGAGCCAAGCACGTACCCGTGCAACCGGTCACCCTGGAAGTCCCCATCGACAACCCCAAGCAATATGTGCGGGACTTGAGTGCGATTCCCTCCGCGGGCGAAGTCGACTGCCTGCGATCCACGATCGGGCTACTTGAAACACAACTACCCGTCATGCGCACGCGCGCAAATTTATGGTCCACCGGCGACATCGAGAAGCTGCGCGGCTTGTTGCGATCGGATGCTGTGAAAACTTGTGCCAGCGCAGTGCTGGTGGTACCCAGCTTTCAGGAGGAGTATACCAAGCTCAACGCGCAGCTTCAGGCAGCGTGGCTTGCGGCCGCGGAGAAGGCCATCGCGGCCAACGTGAGCACGGTGGCCGTACTGTCCATGGAGGAGCTCCTGAAGCCCGACGGCTGGCTGGCAATATTTCGCGCCCGGGGCTACGAGATAATTGAGCCCTGATATCAGCATCACGAATGAAAGGGCAGCTATGAGCGCAACACCAATTTCCAATGTATCCGATACCGCTCGGTGGGTTGCCGTGTATCGCGCGAGGGAATCCGCGCGGTCCGACGCCCTATTCCACGACCCCTATGCGCAGTTGCTGGCCGGCGAGCGCGGACGGGCGATCGCGGCCCTCATGCCTCGGCAAGCGCGCAGCGGTTGGCCATTGATCGCTCGAACCAAGCTCATGGACGATGCGATAGTGGCGACGATCGCTCAAGGCTGTGATTGTGTCGTGAATCTGGCCGCCGGCTTCGATACGCGTCCCTATCGGCTGGACGTTCCCTCCTCATTGCTGTGGATTGAAGCGGACTTGCCGGCTCTTACTGAAGAAAAAGAGCAGCTGCTGAAAGATGCACAACCGCGCTGTCAATTGCGGAGGATCAAAGTTGACTTGGCCGATTCCGGGGCCCGCGTTGCGATGCTGAACGAAGCGGTGGGGGCCTCGAGGAATGTGCTCGTGATCACCGAGGGCCTGTTGGTGTACCTTGACGAGGCACAGGTGCGTTCACTCGCGAAGGATCTTGCCGCCCAGGCAGGTATTCGTAAATGGATGCTGGACCTAGCCTCGCCGGCACTGTTAAAAATGATGACAAAAAGTATGGGCCCCCAGTTAGCGAACGCACCGATGAAATTCGGGCCGGCGAATGGCGTCGCTTTTTTCGAAGATTTGGGTTGGCGCGCGACGCAGGTGCAATCGGTGATGCGCGCCGCCGCGCGGTTTCGACGTTTGCCGTGGGCTTTGAAGTTGTTCGGATTTTTTCCCGAACCTAACCCTCGGAAGCCTGGCCGGGCCCCCTGGTCCGCTGTTGTGCAGCTCGAGCGGGAGGCCTAGTCACAGGGACTAAGCAATGTCTGACAATTTACGCATCTAACAATCGTATTTCTCGGAAAGCGAGGCCAGACGGCGAACATCTAGTCGTGATGCTGAGTGTCCTCATCGTCATGGCCGTGTCCACTTCCGCCAAGGCCTGCGCCACCTGTTCCACCACCTAAACCCCCGCCGCCCTGCTTCGCGCTGTTCTTGTCGCCCTCTTTGCCCGCTTTTGCGGAGATCGCGCGCGAGGGTCCCTGTTTGGGAATCACAAGTTCTGCCGGCACCGGCTGGAGATCCAGAACCTGGCGAATAAAATTGCGCAGAGAAATCACGAGCGCAGCCGTTTCAACACGCCGCCCGGCGGCGAGTTCAGCGGCGGCCGCGGCTGCCAACCGCACCTGGTCCTCGGTGCCTAAGAGAATAATGTCTGACAGCGCCGCTTCGACGGCGTCGCGAATGCGGCGGGAACGATCAGAGCGAGTTGCTCTATCCGCGGATCCCTTCGATTCAGCCGTCACGGCATCGGCGTCGCGTTTCAGATCCTTGAGGTGGGCGGGGTCGACGGCCAGATCGCCGGTGAAGGATCCGCCTAAGGTCTTGTAGGCAGCAATTAGCGTACGCAGACGCTCGTTGATCTGGCGATTTTCTCGCTCGCGGCGCTGTTGAATCGTTTGCATCGCGAGCAGCCGGATGCCGACTCCGATGAGGGTAATCACGCTCAAGCCCAGCAGCGTCGAGAGCAGCGCCGGCCAGGACGTGAAGTCTAGGTTTCGCACATCGCCCCAACAGCTAATTCGTCAACCATCCACGCAATTTACACAAAAAATTGTCCCGGGCGACGCCTTTGGTGGTCATTTCGGCTTTCCGGGCTCATTGAGTCTCCAGGATGGTTTTGCGCCGGATTTTGCGGTCCGCAAGATACCAATCTGCGCGGAGTCTTGTGTAGGGGGCAGTCGAGCGACGACAATCCCGATTGACACACTCGCCGCGGCTTTGCCGCGTCGGGAAAGGAATAAGCATAAGCGTCTGATGCGGCGGCTCTGGTATATCGCGCCGGAAATCCGCCGCTTCAGCGAAAGGATGGCGCAATGTTCGACTCTATTCGTCGGCTGCTATCGGAAGACAACTTCATGCCTCACGGGATGTGCTATTTGTGGCAGCCCGGAGTGCTTGGGCTCCACATCGTCTCCGACACCTTGATCACACTGGCTTATTTTGCGATATCGTTCGCGCTCGCTTATTTCGTTTACAAGCGCAAGGATCTGCAATTTCATTGGATGTTCATTGCCTTCGCAATCTTCATTGTGGCCTGCGGCGGGACACACTTGATGGAGGTGTGGGTGATTTGGAATCCAACTTACTGGCTCTCAGGCAGCATCAAAGCAGTTACTGCGTTGGCGTCTGTACCCACCGCGATTCTTCTAGCGAAACTCATTCCGCATGCCTTGCAACTGCCGAGTCCATCGGCCTTGCGAGGCGCAAACACGGAACTGGAACGAGAAATCGCTGAGCGGACGCGCGCGGAATCGGCGATACGTCGGTTGAACGAGCAGCTGGAAGAACGCGTGGCCGAGCGCACCCGAGAACTCGAGGCTGCAAACCGCCTCCTACGGCAGACGCAACTCGCGGCGGTGCAACAGGAGCGTCTACTTGCTCTCGGCCAAATGGCCAGCGGCATTGCGCACGACATCAACAATGCGCTATCTCCCGCGGCTCTTAACTCACGGCTGCTCCTGGAACAAAACGCCGGTTTGAACGACGAGACACAGGAATGCCTCGCGGACATCCATCGCTCTGTCGAGGACGTGATGCATTTGGTAGGGCGTATGACGGACTTCTACCGCGTGCGCGCGCCGCAATTGTTGCCGGCCCCTGTCCAGCTCAATGGCATTCTCGAGCAGGTCGTAGATCTGACACGCGCCCGGTGGCATGACATGCCGCTGGAACGGGGCTTCGTCGTCAACATCGAGATGAGCTTCGAAGCGGACCTGCCGCGGATTCTCGGGGTGGAAAGCGAAATTCGTGACGCACTGGTGAATCTTGTTCTGAATGCTGTGGATGCCATGCCCGAGGGTGGCGTGCTCACGCTACGCTCGTACACTCTGACACAGCGTTGCGTCGAAGCGGGCCCATCCGAAGCATATGAGGTATCAGGACCGCATCCGCAAGCGCGGCCGCTTCCTGTGCGCGTAGAGGTCTGCGACACCGGCGTGGGAATGACGGAAGAGACCAAGCGCAAATGTCTCCAGCCGTTCTATACCACTAAGGGCGAGCAAGGCACGGGACTGGGACTTGCGATGGTGTACGGCATGGTGCAGCGGCATCGGGCTGAGATTGAAATACAAAGCGAGCCGCGCCGAGGCACCACTGTGAGCCTCATTTTCCCGGCCGCCGTGGCCTCCGCATCGGCCTCTCAGAACGCTGAACCGGCTCCCCGGGCGTTGAGCCAACGGATTCTCGTCGTAGACGACGAGCCGCGCGTCTCAAAGTCGTTTCGAAGACTCCTCGAAGCGGACGGCCACCAGGTGACTGTAGCGGACGGCGGCCAAGCGGGTATTGATACGTTTATCGCCGCAAATCGTCGCGGCGAACCCTTCGACCTCGTTCTGGCGGACTTAGGGATGCCCCACTTGGACGGACGCAAGGTCGCGGCAGGGATCAAGGCCGTGTCACCCCTTACGCCAATCGTGCTTGTGACCGGCTGGGGCGAGAGCATCAGCGCAGCCGGCGAACTTCCATTGCACGTAGATCGACTGCTGAGTAAACCGCCAGACATAGAGGCCTTTCGTCGCGTGATCTTCGACCTCATCTCGAAGGGGCCAAACTGATGCAGTCAAAGTGGCCCGATACCCGGCCGTCGCCCTCGTAATTTCGTCGTAGAGTTTGCTCTTGGATGGGTTCACGGAGAGATCGGCTGCACCACGAAGTAGGTTGGAGCCGCGACAAAGACCGTGGCGCCGTCCGGTGTGATTGCCAGACTATAGAAAAACTGAGGGCAGCTTCCGATCGCACAGCCCGGGAGCGTAACGGGCGTTCCTATCTGGGGAAACACAGGGTCCGGGTTTACAATCGGAGTCGCAGTGAGATCGACGGTCACCAAGGTTGGCTGAGAAGACACAGGATCCGGCGTGACGCCGTAGAGTCGCGTGCCGCCGGAATTGATGACCTGGCCGTACAGGCCATTCGCATAACCTAATAATTGGCCGGTCTGAGTTTGCACCTGCCCAGAGTAAACCCACTTGTCGCCTGCGAAGTCGCCGCTGGCGCCCGTGTCGGTCTGCGGGCCTGGATGCAAGATCGATTCACTCGAGGCGTCGAATCTCGAAACAGTCATCGCCACGATAGCCCCGTTGCCGCTCGCAACCGGGTTGCAGCCTCCACCATCGGAGAGCGCGGTGAAGACGCCGCTAAAAGTTCCGAATGCGAATCCGAAGCTATCTGCATTGCTCACCATGGCATTGCCGTCGTTCGCGAGCGCAAATCCGCACGCGGAATCGAGCGACGGGAAATGGTTGGTAACCGTGGTGATGTTGGTTTGTGCCAGTGTGACCGGATCGAGTTCGGCCATGCTGGTGTGGCCGCCATCGGGAGCGATGAGCGCCAGCAGTTGGGTTCCATCGGGTGAGAGATGAACCTGTACCAAGCCGGCCATGGAGAGTTCCGTCGCCGCTCCCCAGGCGGTTCCGTCGAAGGCATAGCGCAGCAGCGTCGCGTTCGTGGATACGCCACCCGGAATCAGCAGGTACAGCGCCGTGCGCTGCGCGTCGTATTCGAGTCTGGGCAATTCTTGGAAATTCGACGGGAAATCCGTGGGGTAGGGAACTGCCGTGGCGGTAAACGCGGGAGGTGAGACGACGACCAGCGAGACAGAGTAGTTGGTGTTGCCCGATACCGTTACGGGATACATGCCGGCGGGCAGTGCGGGATAGGCCGCGGTGATCTGCGAGTCACTCACGACGGTCATGGAAGCCGCGGCCATCGAGCCGAAACCGACGGCGGTCGCGCCGCTAAACCCGGCACCTCGCAAGATGACCGTCCCCGGCGAATTGGCCGATACCACATGGGGAGTCACGGTATTGCCGTCCACACCGGAGGCAATGTCGTAATTGATGGCAATGTTTTGGGGGCTGACGGTGATCTGCCCGGTCTGGCAGCTGGGATCATTGAGGCAGGCGGTGACGGTGATCGAGCCCTTGAAACTGCCGGCACCAATGCTCGAGGGTAGCGCGGGTATCACGTCCGCCTGACCGGAGTTGCCGCTAAGGATCAGGTTCGCGACGGTGAAGAGCCCATTCGGGCTATTCGCGATGGCGTTATTCGCGACAATCTTGAAGTAGACGGTTCCGGTGGTCACGCCGGTTACCGTGCCTGTGACCGTTTGGGTCGCTGGGGCCGCGGCGTAGGGTCCGGCAGCCTTGAAGGTCACCGCGCTCGTGGACAGCATAAGACTCATCGGTGGCGCACTGTTGCCGCCGCCGCCCCCTCCTCCACAGGAACTCGTGAGCAATACAACAACGCAGCCGAGCAGGAGTCCGCAAGTCAGATTGCGGTTTGTAGTACGCATCGAATCTCCCCAAAAGATATCAGCGACGCATTGGGTTATTTCGGATGGTTTTACCCAGGCGCCGGCAATATGGTAGCGCTACCTTTCTCTGTCCCGCAAGGGTTGAACCCCCTGGGAGGAGGCGGAGGCACCGCACTTGCAGGAGGTGGAGTGCGCGGAGACGGGCAATGATGAGAAGGCTATCATCCCACATTAACTATTTAAGAGATGGATTCATGAATAAGCCTTCGGTTGCGATGTGGGTGGTTACGGGCTTAAGCGCAGTCGGCGCGTCAGCGTTTGCGGCACCGACGGCGGGTCCCGCGCCGCCGGTTGCGGAGCGGCGTCCGTTTGATGTGGTTTCGCCGAACGGCAACCGACGCGACGACTATTACTGGCTGCGAGATGACACGCGCAAATCTAAGGACGTCTTGAGCTATTTGGAGGCGGAAAACGCCTACCGGGATGCGTATATGGCGCCGAGTGCCCAGTTGACGCAAAAGCTCTATGACGAATTGGTCGCACGCCAAAAGCCGGATGATGCGTCCGTGCCGGTGTTGGACAAAGGCTACTTTTACTATTCGCGTTTCGTGCCGGGTCTCGATTATGCGGTCTACGCGCGACGCAAAGGGGCGATGACTGCGCCTGAGGAAGTGCTGCTCGACGGCAATGCCATGGCGCAGGGTCACAGTTTCTTTCAGATCGGGGACAGCGAGGTCAGTCCCGACGGAACGCTGCTGGGCTACACGGAGGACGATATCGGGCGGCGGCAGTACACACTGCACATCAAGAATCTCAAGACCGGGGAGACCTTGAGCGACCGGGTCGCGAATGTGCAACCGGAATTCGTTTGGGCGGCCGACAATCGCACCGTGGTCTATGTCGAGAAGGACCCGGTTACGCTGCTATCGGTGCGGGTGCGTAAACATCCCTTGGGCGCGACACAGCCTGACCCCCTCGTTTATGAGGAGCAGGATCACAGCTATTACATGAGCGTGCGCAAAAGCCGCTCCGAGAAATTCCTTTTTATTGACTTGAGGAGCACCCAACAGACCGAGGTGCGATACGCGGACGCAGCGGATCTCCAATTACGGTTCAAGCCGGTGCTGCCGCGCGAGGCCGACCTTGAGTACCACGTCGATCACTTAGGATCGAATTTCGTCATTCGCACCAATTGGCACGCGCCGAATTTTCGCATCATGAGTGCACCCATTGCGACGAGTGCAGATAAAGGGACTTGGGTGGACGTGGTTCCGGCGACGGACGACACCTTCATCGCGGACTTCGAAGTCTCCAAACAGTACCTGGCCATCAATCAACGCTCGGGCGGCCTCTTGAAGATGCGGGTCAAGACTTGGAGACCCGGTAAAGACATCCTGATCGGTTCCGAGGAGCCGAGCTATGCGGCATCGCTGGTGCACACCCCGGGACTCGATAGTTCGACCGTGCGGTATGTGTTCAGCTCGTTGAAGACCCCGCGCACGACCTATGACTACGATATGAGGTCCGACAAGAAGAATCTCAAAAAGACCGAGCCGGTGCTGGGGGGATTTAACGCGGCGAACTACCGCACGGAATTCCTCTGGGTGCCGGCGCGGGACGGCAAAAAAAAGATTCCGGTGTCGCTGGTGATGCGAAAAAACACGCCGCTCGACGCAACAGCGTCGCTGTACCAGTATGGGTATGGATCGTACGGGTTCTCGACCGATCCCGTGTTTCGCTCCAACTGGATCAGTCTCCTGGATCGGGGATTTGTGGTCGCGATTGCCCACGTGCGTGGCGGTCAGGAACTTGGTCGGGCGTGGTTCGAAGACGGCAGGCTGCTGCACAAGAAAAACACCTTCACAGACTTCATCGATGTCACGGAGCGTCTGGTTGCACTCAAATATGTGGCCAAGGACAAGACTTTCGCCTCGGGCGGCAGCGCCGGGGGATTGCTGGTCGGTGCCATATCCAACATGGCGCCGCAGGATTACCGGGGCATCATCGCGGCGGTTCCCTTTGTGGATGTGGTTACCACCATGCTAGACGAGAGCATTCCATTGACCAGCAATGAATTCGACCAGTGGGGAAATCCGAAAGAGAAGAAATACTACGACTACATGTTGTCGTATTCGCCGTACGACAACGTGAGCGCGCAGCATTATCCCGCGATGTTGGTTCTCACGAGTCTGTGGGATTCACAAGTTCAGTATTTCGAGCCGACCAAGTGGGTGGCGCGGCTGCGTGCAACCAAGACCGATCATGAGCCGCTGGTGTTCAGCGTCAACATGGCCGGCGGCCACGGCGGCAAGTCGGGACGATTTGAACGCTTCCATGACACGGCGCTCGAGTACGCATTTATTTTGCGCCAGCTGGGAATCGAGTAGCCGGACGCGGGAGCTGTTGCCATTATCTCGGGGTTACTATTTTTGTTTAAGACCGTGGTCGACTCGGGGGCCATTTCGCTACCGGCTTGGTGCGGGCGAACATTCCGGCCGTGGTTATCCAACGCGCTGGAATAAATCCGGGGCAAACAATGCGGCAGTCTACGTTCCCACAGTTTTGATGCCGTGGGCTTGCGCGGCGACGGCTAATGCTTTGTCGTGGGTGGCCAGGGCGAGGTCGACACCGAAGGCGTCCCGCCACAGGAGTGCAGATGCGAGGTGGATGGCGTCGAGGGTGCCGAGTTCAGTGGGCATGGGTTGGGCGGCGCGGTCGAGGACGCTGTTGTCAATCTCAACGAGTTCGAGGGAGCCAATGATGGCTAGGATCGTCGCGCGGCGGCGCGCGACTTCGATGTCGGAAAGATTCACGCGCACTCGGATGCGGTCCAGGGTGCGAAGACTTTCCGTCGTTACCAAGGCGCTCGATACGCCGCGCTCGATGTCGCGCCACTCAGCTAGGGCATTTGGTTGTCCGAGCGCTACACGCAACAGCACCGATGAGTCGACGTAGGCAATCATCGATGGCTTTGACGTTCTTCCAGTAGTAGCTCGAGAACGTCGATTTTCAGTTGCGCGGGTTTTGGCAGTGGCACCTTGTTGGGGGGCGGGGATCCGGAGGCGGGTTTGCGGATGCGAATGCCGGGCCGCTCGCGCAAGGGCACAATTTGAGCGATGGCCGTATTGCGATCGAGCACTGCGAAAGATTCGCCGCCCTGCACGGCGCGCAGGAATTCGCTGAGTTTGGCCTTGAGTTCAGCGATCCGCACTTGTTTCATGACTATATATGACCATAATTGGTCACCTGTGTCAATCACATTTCCTCCTGTCCTAAAATCAGGCGTTGGCCTCAATAATGGATTGGGCTAATCGTCGCGGGTGCGACTATTCTTGAATAATGACAAGGCGTCGGATGCCAATACAGGGTTTGGCGATTTTCAGGATCGGTGCAGCGCTCGCCCTCGCGGTTCTATTTGGGGGCTCGGTACCGACGAAAGCCTCCGCAGGAGCTTTCAAGTGTCAAGATCGCTTTTTGGACTCCATTGATGAAAGCTGGAACGAAACCATTGTTACCGCGTGACTAGAGGACGCAGAAGATCAACACATTAACACTGCTTGGCACCTCGATTCTGTTAGTCGTCGGGCTGGAGAGCTGCTCAGCGGAGCAGAAGGAACTGCACCGACAGACCTCGCCCAATCAAAAGTTGGTCGCGGTTTTGATGGAGTCGTTGACGGGGGGTGCTGTTCACGCGGACATCTACGTCAACGATCAGGGGATTCCGCTTAGTCTCGATAAACCGGTTTTCGGTGCAGTGGACTGCGATCATCTGTCCTTTGACTGGGCGAATGATTACACGCTGCAGATTCACTATGAGACGACTTGCGTCATCAATCAGTTCACGAATCGGTGGTCTCGGCCTTCGGATGTGGCGGTGGGACGGCCGAATCCGATTGAGATTGTTTTGATTCGAGGTTAAGAAGTACACGTTCAACTTTGGAGCGACCGTCCACGACCTCGCTGCTTGCGCGGCAGAAGCGCTTACAGGTCCATCAGCCCAGACATGACTTGCACCGCAAAGCCGCCGATGTGGACGGCGGTGACGTTGCCATCGCGTTTTTCCGTCCGGCCTTTGAGCAGGCTGGGTCGACCCATCTCCACGCCTTGTTCGATGCGCCAGGACATCTCGGCATCGCGTTCGGATCGCAGTGCCGCCAGCAGGGAGATAGTCGCGGCGGCGGCGCTGCCGGTGGCGGGATCCTCGATGATGCCGTCGAGCGGCGAAAACATGCGGGCGTGGAGTTGCTGCGGCGTGGCGCCGCGGCTGTAGCAATAGATGGCGTCGGTACCGAGCGGCGGCAGAACTCGTTCATGGGTCAGTGCATTGGGTTTGGCGCGTCGCAGTGCATCGCGGGTTGTGATCTCGGCCACCAGGAAAGGCAGTCCGACCGAGAGGACCTGGGGTGGGTGATTGGTAAGGTTGATGTCGGCCGGGGTGAGGGACAGGCACTCAGCGATGTCGCCGGCACTGACCTTCGATCCCAGGGCTAAGGATTCCGGTGCGGCGAACTCGGCGCCCACCACCGCGTTCGCTTGTCGAATGAGTCGGATGGGAATAAGCCCCGCAGCTTCCTCGAAGATGAGGCGATCGAGCGGGAGCCCGCCCTGCCCTTCGCGCTCCCGTTCGCGTTCGCGGGCAAAGACGACGGCCGTGCCGACGTTGGGGTGTCCAGCGAAGGGTACTTCGGTTCGCGGCGTGAAAATACGGACGTGCGCGCTATGCTCGGGAGCCCGCGGCGGTAACACAAAGGTGGTTTCGGGATAGTTGAACTCGGTGGCAATCGCCTGCATTTGTGGCTTTTTGAGGCCCTGCGCATCCAGAACGACGGCGAGCGGGTTACCACCGAAGAGACGATCGGTGAAGACATCAACAGTCACGTAGCGGCGTTGCATGGAAATGGCTCCGAGGTCTAAAAAACTGCGCGGGCTCAATCGATCGGGGGCCATTATTCTATGCCTACGGTCGGGCGCAGGCGTTGAGCGTCAAGGAAGGGACTGATGAGCAAGGTTAGCTCACTGTTGTTGCCGGTCGCCGCTTTTGTCGCTGCGTTCATTTTGGGTTTGTATTTGCCGCGGGACTAGCGTTGGCGCAAGGAATTTTGAGTCCGAGCTCTGTGCTCACTACGGGGCAGCGTCCGGGGCTCCCGCTTCCATGTCCATATGCATGCCGCCCCACTGTTGCTGCTCGTTCGGATAGACATGAGTCATCCAATTGAAGACCACGGCAATCCACAACCCTTGAGCTGCGGCACATTCTTGTTCGGTGTGGATACTGCCTTGCGTGCCAAAGCGGGCGTTCGGTCCGAACTGCTCCGTCAGCGGCAAGGTCTTGGGGCCGCCGCAGAAATCCACATGTCGATGCCAGGTGGCGATGCTCAAGGGAGCGATCGCATTCAATTGTTCGGGCGTGGCGTCGGCGGGAGCGGTGTACATCACGCCGACCGCTTTCAATCCTTCTGCGGTGCGCTGGTAAAGAATGGATGTCGGCCGATCGTAGTCGAATCGCTGCTCCCTGCGCCGATAGCGATAATTGGTGTAATGAATTTCCTCGCCGATTTTGCCGGACGGGAAAAACGGCTTATATCCGTCACGCACTGCGGTCTTCACGTCGCGGTACTTCAGTAGCACGCCGCCCGCGGCATTCAGAATTTCGTGGCTGCGTGCTTCGTCGCCAGGCGCCGGCTCGCCTTTCAGTGACATTTGCATGTGCCCCATCTTCATCGTCGGGACGGGGGTATCGTCTGTCTTGCCGCTGTAGTGCTTCAGGATGTGCTCCCACAGGGGAAAGCTCTGCGCAAAGGCAGTGGCGGCACAGGTCGCTAATATGACAAACAGCAGGGTCTTTTTCGTCATGCCTTAGAGAAACGTAGTATTGGCCCGCCGGTTGACGCTGAAAGATCTTGGGCCCAACGTTGAAACCTCGGGCCGGGCGTTTCCGCAGGTTCGCACTCGAATGTCGCTCCGGTGATGCTCATTTTTCGCGTGTTGCGGGGCAGTCTTCAAGGTCGGCGGCGGAATCCATACTAGTTGGAGACTTCCGGATCTGGTTTTCACCGAGAGCAGATGGGAGGACAGAAGAAGCCAAACCAGGTCGCCCGGGAGCAGAGACCATGAACTTTCGACCCGCATCGCGCTCGAAGTGCGGAGTATTCAGTCATGGTTTTTTGCTTTTATTTGATCAATGACTACGAGCAATCGAAGGCTTGGACTCGCGGGGACCATTCTGCTGGTGGTCAGCGTCGCTGTTTGGGTGGCCTCGGCCAAGCACGGCCATCCGTCAGTGCAGGCCGGCAAACCTCTTACAGCCGTGCGCGAGGAGCGGGCGGAAGATTCGCCGGCGAGCGCTCCGGCAAATCTCGTGGTGGCGCCCGATCCATGGACACGTCCGTCGGCGAAGGTGGTTGCGCGGCATCTTCGGCGGGCAAGGCTATCGTTATTGAAGAAATTCGGCGCCAGCGAGAAGCTGGTCGATCGGCTTACGGACGGCGATGCGCCGGCCGTGATTGAAGAACTCAAACAACAAGCGCGACGCGGTGATCCCTCAGCGGCCAACATCTTGGAGTACATGGCGTACTCCACCTGTGGATTCTCGGGCGTCAACGGCGGGGGCGGTCCATCTCAAGCGCAGCAATTGATGGACGCACAGGCGCTGCCGCTGCAGGACGATGAATGGATGAGAACTGCGCTCCAAGAAAAGAATGGTTATGACCAGCAGATGGCCACCGCGTGCCAACAGGCAATCAACAAAAGTGAAATAGACACATGGGTATCAACTTCCGCCAAACAGGGGAATGGAGCGAGTCTTTGGCTGCTGTCGCGCTACGGCAGCGGCCGGGGTTCCGAACTCAAAGAGCAGAAGCTGATGGACGCCGCGGACGCCGGTTATCCGGATGCGCAGGCATTTCTGGCGCAAGGTCTGATGAATGGAACGGCGCATCTGCCAGCCGGTCTGGCCGCTGATGACAATGCGGCAAATCTACTCAAAGTGGCGGCGGACAGTCTGCCGAATGCGGAGAGTACTCTCGCTGTTTGTGAATTTAAGGGTTGCCCGGGAATTGCAGCGGATATTCCCTCAGCAGTCGCTCACGCACGCGAAGCGGCGCAACGCGGCAGTTTCGACGCGATCATGCAGATCGGCCCGCAATTGCAGGCGGATCTAATGGATCCTGACGAGGTGACGGCTTGGAATCTGGCGGGTGCCATGCTGTCGCAGCAGGGCTGTTCCTATGGCGGCCTGACGGTACAGTGGATGACATCGGCCGCCAGTGCACTGACGTCGAACAGTATTTCGGATAAGGCGAAGGCGCTTGCCGATCAGTACTGGCGAAACTACGGAGCGCAAATGATGGCGAATATCGGGTGTGCGCCGTGACGCGTGGCCGTTTTCGTGATGCTCGTCATGCCAGCGCGCCACGGCTCGAGCGCAAACTGCTGCGGTTCGAGCGCAAAATCGCGAATTCGGCGCGAATGCTTTCATGTTACTTTGGGCCGCAACAGTCCTCTAAAGAGGGAGAACGATATGAGCTTGCGCAGTGCCCTTGGCTTTTGCCTCATTGCGGCATCATTGGCCAGTTGCAATGGTTCGACACCGGGCTGTTCCAAGTGCGGGCCCGCGAACGTCAATTTGACCGGGAACGTCAGCGGCTTGGTGGGCTTTAGGCTGGCCCTGCAGAATGGCTCGACCGTTCTCAGCACGCCGCTCAACGGGCCCGATGCGAATGGCAGTCAGACATTCGGCACGCTGGCTCCGAATTCGGCCTACAACATTACCGTCAAGACCCAACCTACGACCCCGTCGCAGACCTGCGTGGTGGCGAATGGCATGGGGATGAGCGGCACCAGCGACGTGACCAACATCGCGGTGACCTGCACCACGAATCCACCGCGGTTTTTGTATGTTGCCAATCGCGGCTCGGGCGACGTCTCGGGCTACACCATCGACCCCGCCGCCGGCACCTTGACTCCGATCGCCGGCTCGCCGTTCATGGCGGGCGGCAATCCGATCGCCATCGCGGTGGATCCGACCGGCTCCTATGCTTACGTGGTCAATCAACTGAGCGCGAATATCTCCGCCTACACGATCAATCGCACCACCGGCGCTCTGACGGCTGCCGGCGCGCCGATCGGTACCGGATCCAGCCCGACGTCGGTGGCCATCGATCCATCGAGTTCCTATGTGTACGTATCGGGGGGCGGCAACAGCGGCACCGTTTCGGT
>Ga0210393_10001174_pt1 | contig 22328 bp, 19 predicted proteins | sample IncBWC27OmetaG_FD_160068 | JGI IMG/M metagenome (GOLD analysis project Ga0210393, IMG submission 160068) | Forest soil microbial communities from Barre Woods Harvard Forest LTER site, Petersham, Massachusetts, United States - Inc-BW-C-27-O ... | reverse complement strand
CGAGAAGGGCTTCGTCTTTCGACAGTGCGACCATGCAGTTGCGAATGTCACCGGGGGGAAGGATACGGTTTTCGCGGCGGAGGCGGCCGGAACTGCCGCCGTCATCGGTGACGGTGACGATGGCGGCGAGGTCGACCACGGGACGTATGACCGAGGCATGTTCGTCGGAACGACGGACGACGTGTTCCTTGAGGCCGCGCAGGAGCGTGGAGAGGCCTGTACCGCCTCCCAAGGCTACGACGCGGAAGCCGGGGGAGATGTTCTTCGATTTAAGCGGGCGTGTTTTCACGGGACGAATTTCGGAAAACCTGGCACTCCATTCTTTCAAGAAAAAACATTACACAGAGGCCGCAAAGAGCACAGAGTTCACAGAGAAGAGGGCAGAGTTACCCCCCGGTACGCTCGCGTCGCGACGAGTTCGTTCAGATAAGAGTGCGGGCTCGGTCAAGATCGGCTCAGTGGAAAGCAAAAATAGCCGTCAAAAGTTTTGTTATCCGGCGATGCCGTCTTTCTCCGGGTAAAGCAACTCGGTGAAACGAGGGTCTTCCTGGAGGAAAGCGAAATCTTCGTCATTGCGGGCGTGGAAGCGGTTTTCAGCTTTGAGCTGAATGGCGACTTTTAAATTGGCCATGGCGGAATCGGCCTCGCCGGTGAGGCAATCGAGAGCGGCGAGAGCATAGTGAATGTGGTCGGCCTTGGGGGCAGCTTTGCGCGCTTTGTCTAGGCTTTCGCGAGCGTCGTCCCAGCGCCCGATATTCATCATGGCCACGCCGCGCTGATAGTGCTCATCGGCGGTTTTGGGATTGAGCTCGTGGCTGGGCTTCATGCGTTGCTCGGCGATTTTGACGTGCATACGGGCGCGATCGGCGAGTTCCTTACTGGGACCCTCGAGGACCTTCTCGAGTTCCTGTTTGGCCTTGGCGAATTTCTGCTGGTGAAAGAGGGAGAGCGCCTCATCGTAAAGCTTGAGCTGAGCCTGGACGCGCGGATCGACCATTTCGACGCCACCCCGCTGCGGGGGTGGGGGCTGGCCTAAAGGCTTTTTTTTCATTTGGTTAGACTGGCTACGCGGCGAGCCCTTGGAGCGGCTCGAGGAGCCTGAAGAGGACTTACGCGCTTTTACCATGTGGCGCATGCTAACAGAGGAAAATTGGCGCGTCAACGGATGCCGGACGTGGAATGGAAAAAGGCCAAAGAAAGAGCGGAGACGGGGGTGCGTTACCGAAGGGCGGCAGGGGGTGAAAATAGGGTATCGAAAAGAGAGGGTTATCGCGGAAACTGGAGGAGTCAGTATTGAACTAGAGTCAAGCGGAGGCGTGAAGGCTGGCCTGGGTGCGCTGCGTATGCTATAAGTTTGGGGCCGAATTCGGATCGACGACAAGTGCCTTTCATCAACTTTCCTGCTCGCGAAATTAACTGCAAGCTCGTGTACTACGGTCCAGGTTTGGGCGGAAAAACCGCCAACCTGCAATGGATCTACGACCACACGGGACAAAATCAGAAGGGGAAGATGGTGTCTCTGGCGACGGAGACGGACCGGACGCTCTTCTTTGATTTTTTGCCATTGGATCTGGGGACGGTGCGCGGGTTCAAGACGCGCTTTCATTTATATACTGTGCCTGGGCAGGTGTTTTATGAGGCCAGCCGGAAGCTGATATTGAAGGGAGCGGACGGCGTGGTGTTCGTGGCGGATTCGCAGGAAGAGCGGCTGGACGCGAATTTCGAAACGATGGAAAACCTGATGGAGCATTTGAAGGAACACAACCTGAATTTTGGGACGATCCCTTACGTGCTGCAATTGAACAAGCGCGATTTGCCGAATGCGATGACGGTGGCGGAGTTGACGAAGCAACTGCAGAAGAAGGGCGAGCCGGTGCTGGAGGGAGTGGCGATTCAGGGAGTGGGCGTGTTTGAGACGTTGAAAGAAGTGGCGAAGCTGGTGTTGGCAGAGTTGAAGAAGGGCGGATAAACCGCACCCTTAGTAGAAACGAAACGCGACCTCGACTGGAAGACGTACGGCTACCGTGTTTCCTGACCGGTCCGTGGCCGGAGTCAATCTCCACTTTTTCACTGCCTTTAAGGCAGACTGGTCTAGCGAAGGATAAAGTTTGCTGACCACACGAGCCGAATCCGGGGTTCCTGCGCTAGAAATCACGGTTGAAATTAGCACTTTGCCTTCTATCTTTTTCTGTCTTGCATCCGAAGTAAAATCCGGGTTGGGGCAACTAATGCACCTTGGGTCTTTCACACCGTCCAGGCTCGCAAAATAATAAGCCTGTGTTTTGGGATCCGACGAAGCTGGAAAGAGAACTTCAAAAGCATCAGTGGACTGCTCACGATAAGTCGAGTGGTAAATCTCCTCATCAACTGTAAGGTCCATAAGTGACAGTTCCAGATTAATAGAAGTTCCCTGTTGCTCGAATTTACCAGTAAGCAGTACATCAGCCTTCATCTCGAGACCCAGGTTCCTGGCGCTGTCAACCTTCTGCCCAGTAGAGGGGTTTGATCCGACTTCCATAAATCTGCGCTGTGCATCGATTCGATTTACGACCTCAAAACTCGCTGCAAGTTTGGCAAAATGCGTCGAGAAGAAAGAAGCAAAGTAACAGCCTTTATCGGTGCGCCCAGCTACGGGGTCGAGGAAATCGGGCACAAAGACTTTCTTGAAGGAGTGTTGCGAAATTACGGCGGCAATTCGTTTGACCTCGGATATGCGATCTTCAGCAGCGTTTGCCAGACACTGGGTTTCAAAGAAAAAGTTGAGGAACGTGAGGACTAAACCATACAAGAAGAACCGTCGAGTATTCATCTAATGTGCCCCAGAGGAGTATGCCGCGAAAGTCTAGCACGATTAAGGATAAAGGGATTCTGCAGGTTGGTCGCGATATTGCCGCTGCAATCAAAAATTAGATAGGGCGGCGGATTCGGATTCGAAGGTGGGGATGGCCTCGACAAGGCGGGTGACGGTGAGGGCGTCGCGTACCCGGCCGGGGCCGCAGACGAGGCGGAGGACGCCGCCTTCGCGGGCGAGGCGGATGGAGATGCGGACGAGCGTGGAGATGCCAGAGCTGTCGATTTGGGGAACGCTATTGAGAATGACGACGACTTTGTGGGCGCCTTGCGCGATAACCGATTTCAGCGCTTCGTGAAGCTGCTCGGCGGGCTCGCCGATAGTAAGGCGGCCGTGGACGTCGAGCACAGACACTCCCGCGGCTTCGCGGACGTTGATCTCCATAGGTGGACGGTCAGTCATTGAGTGCGCTCTCGGCCGGAACCCATGCGTGCCGAACTGGGTGGATCCGGATAGCTCGATCGGGCGGGGCAGGGAGTCCCTGCCGTGCCGCGCTGCATTATACGATGAAGGCCGCGAAGGGCAATGGGAGGGAAGGCGAGTATTTGCTTGGGGGGAACCTTCCTACGGATTGGCGGGGTGAGACCCAGAGAGCGATTACATCGGAAAATTCAATTTGACGGATTCAAAATTCAAACGATGCGGCCAAATGGACGTGCGTATAATCCGTGGCATCGGTTCGATGGGTTCCCGATACCTATTCAAAAGGGGCGGAGCAAACTGATAAATATGAGGCACATGGCACGGAAAGGATGTTTGCTCGTGGCCATGTTGCTTTGCGGGACCCTTCTCTCCGCGCAGCAAGTCTCTCCCTCCTCCACGGCGACTTCTTCGGCAGCACCCTCCAGCACGACGGCAAGCCCCGAGATATCCAAAGCGGTCAGCGAAAAACTGGCGGCGCTGGACCAAAAAGTGGCGCAAGCGCAGTCCTCTGCGGACAACGCGTGGATGCTGGTGAGCGCGGCGCTGGTGCTGATGATGACCGGACCCGGGCTAGCGCTGTTTTATGGCGGGCTGGTGCGGCGCAAGAATACGCTGGCGATCATGATGCAGAGTTTTGCGCTGATGGCGCTGATTACGGTGATGTGGGCGCTGGTGGGGTACAGCCTGTGCTTCGGTGGGAACGGGCCGGTGATCGGCGGATTCGAACATGCGTTTTTGCGCGGCGTGGGTGCGGACCCCAATCCGGATTATGCGGGGACGATTCCGCAGAATACCTTCATGGTGTATCAGCTGATGTTCGCGATTATTACGCCGGCACTGATTACCGGAGCGACGGCGGAACGGATGAAGTTCAGTGGTACGGTGCTTTTTCTAGCGCTGTGGTTTCTGGTGGTGTACGCGCCGCTGGCCCACATGGTGTGGGGCAAGGGCGGATTCCTGAACTCAAGCGGAGGCAAGTTTCCGTGTTTGGATTTTGCCGGCGGCACCGTCGTACACATTTCCTCAGGGGTGTCGGCACTGGTGTGCGCGCTGTATTTGAAGAAGCGCACGGGCTATCCGAAGCAGCCGATGCCGCCGCACAGCCTGGTGCTGAGTTTTATCGGCGCATGTTTGTTGTGGGTGGGATGGTTTGGATTTAATGCGGGGAGCGCGCTGGCATCAAATTCGCTGGCGACGAGCGCGTTTGTGGCCACGCATTTTGCGGCAGCCGCTGCCGCGCTGAGCTGGAGCGCAGCCGAGTGGATTAGAAACGGAAGGGCGAGCGCATTGGGCGCGATATCGGGAGCCGTTGCTGGGCTCGTTGCAATTACTCCGGCGGCGGGTTTTGTGGGGCCCATGCCGGCGCTGGCGATTGGAATTATCACGGGCATCTTCTGTTTCTGGATGGTAACGAAGGTCAAGATGGCTTTCGGATATGATGACGCGTTGGATGCTTTTGGCGTGCACGGCGCGGGCGGGACCATCGGTGCGTTGATGACGGGCATCTTTGCGCAAAGAATCGTCAATCCGGTTTTTGGCGCGGACAAACCGGTTGGAGGGCTGGACGGCAACTGGAGCCAGGTTGGGAACCAGCTTGCCGGAGTGCTGGTAGCGTGGGGAGTCGCGCTGGTAGGAACGATCGTGTTGTTAAAGGTGGCCGATATGATTGCGGGGTTGCGTGTCTCCGAAGAGCAGGAGATTGAAGGACTGGACATCACGCAGCATGGCGAAGAAGCTTATAACCTGGAATCTTAGAATGGACTGGGACGAGAAGGATACGCACAGGGCGGAGCGGGAACATCCATGATGAAAATTGAAGCGGTGATACAGCCCTCGCGATTTGAATCGGTGAAAGATGGATTGCGCGAAATCGGAATCGAGGGAATGACGGTGACGGAAGTGCGCGGACACGGCCGGCAGAAAGGACACACCGAGGTTTATCGCGGGCGGGAATACACCGTGGATCTGCTTCCAAAAATCAAGCTGGAGATGGTGTTGCCGGACGCGCTGGTAAGCCGCGCGGTGGACACAATCCTAAAGACAGCCAAGACAGGAAAGATAGGTGACGGTAAGATATTCCTATCCCGGGTTGAGGAAGCCATTCGGATCCGCAACGAGGAGCGCGGGGAAAACGCGCTCTAAATGAAATGACCACTGCCGCCCGCCCCGGCTTCGGTCAGGGCATCCAACCCCAAAAGATGACGCAAGGTTCCCCTACGCCTTTGTCGGTACTCGGCCCACAAGCCGAGGCCGAGCGGCAACGAATCAAACAACAGTTCGAGAGCGGTGCGGGTGCGCGCGAGACGCTGCGCGCGCTATGCGACCTCGCGGACAACAACATACAAAAAGTGTTCGGAGAGGTACTTCGGACGAATAAGGCAGGCGACTCAGGTTTGAGCCTGCTGGCGCTGGGCGGATACGGGAGGCGAATGCTGTTTCCCTACTCCGATCTGGACATTCTGTTTTTGTTCGCGAACGAGAAGGCGGAAGGCGAATCGAAGCGGGTGATTGCGGAGTTTGCACGGACACTTTGGGATTTGGGATTTCGCGTGAGTTCGGCGGGAAGAACGATCGATGAGTGCAAGCGGATCGAAGAAGACAACGCGGAGTTTCATCTCGCGCTGCTGGATCGAAGATTTCTGGCGGGAGACACCGCGCTCTTCGAGAAGCTGGACGACAAGGTTCTGCCAGGATCGGAGAAGCAAGCACGCCCGTTCTTGGTGGCGGAACTTCATAAACTTACCAAGGAACGTCTCACGCGCTATGGAAATACGATCTTTCACCTGGAACCCAATGTGAAAGAGTCGCCGGGAGGGATGCGGGATTTTCAGGCGACATCGTGGCTGAGGCAGATCACCGGAGAGAAGAAGGAAAACCGTAACACCACATTGGCGGAAGAGGAGATGTCGGCCGGCGCAGTGGATTTTCTCAGCGCTATACGATGTTTTCTGCACTATAGCAACGCGCGCAACGACAATACGCTAACGTACGAGCTTCAGGCAGCGGCAGCGGAACGTTCGCTGGGGATCGGCGACAGCGTGCCCCGAAACGCGGCGGAATGGATGCGGCTTTATTTTCGGCACGCGCGGACACTGAATCGCCAGTTGCTGAGGTATCTGGAGCAGAAAGCGCAGGGGCCACAGTCATTGCGACAGCGCATTTTCAGCTCGGCGCGAGGGCAGAAGTACGAGCCCAGCAACGGCAAGCCCTTTGCCGTGCGGGACGGGTTGCTTGAGGTGGTGGACCAGCCGGCTCTTTCCGATCGCGTTGTGACATTTTCGCTATTTGCCGAAGCGGCTCGAACTGGGATTCCGCTGAGCCGCGAGGCGGAACGCTCGACAGGCTACATCCTCACGCATCCGGAACTTCCCGTGAAGAACGCGCAGTTGCGATGGGAGGCCCTGCGCGAGATCTTGGGGGCGGACTATCCGGGAGTAGCGCTGCGGCCGATGCAACGGCTGGGTATACTTGCGGAGATTTTGCCGGAATTCGCAACGATCGATTCCCTTGTGGTACGCGATTTTTATCATCGATACACCGTGGACGAACACACGCTGCGCACCATTGAACACTTGCAGGAGCTGGCAGAACCACCCGATGAGCGCGGAGCACACTTTGGACCGCTTTGGAAAATCGTTGACCGGCGCGATCTGCTTATCCTGGCGCTGTTACTGCACGACGTGGGTAAGGGCATGCCGGTGGAAAACCACGTGGCCGGGAGTTTGCAGGCGCTGGAGAGCGCCGCGGCTCGGCTCGGTCTTTCAACTGAAGAAAAAGCTGAGGTGTATTTTCTCATCGAGCACCATTTGGACATGTCCGCGACCGTGCAGCGCCGCGACATCTTTGATCCCGCGACGGTTTCCGGGTTTTCCGAGACGGTCGGATCGCTGGAGCGGTTGCAACGACTGTGTTTGCTGACCTACGCGGACATTCACTCGGTAAATCCGGAGGCGCTGACTCCGTGGAAAGCCGAAATGCTTTGGCAGCTTTTTGTGGCCTCATCGAACTATTTCAGCCGCACGCTGGACCGCGACAGATTGCACGCATCGGACGAAGCCTCGCTGCTCGAGCAGGTGCGGTCTGCCGCTGGCGGAGCAAGCACGCAGGAGATTGAGAGGTTCCTTGAAGGATTCCCGCGGCGGTATCTCATGGTGCACTCCGCGGAGGAGATGGCGGCGCATTTTGCGCTTCATCAAAAACTGAGTGTTGATCCGGTACAGACGGAATTGGTGGAGACGCGCCATGCGTTTTCACTGACGTTGTTAACAGCGGATCGGCCCGCGCTGTTTGCGACGATTGCGGGTGTGCTGGCCGGCTGGGGCATGAACATTATCAAAGCAGATGCGTTTGCGAATGCCGCGGGAGTCGTGCTGGATACGTTCCATTTTGCCGACATGCACCGGACGCTGGAGTTGAATCCGAGCGAGATCGAACGGTTCCGAAAGAGCTTGGTGGATGTCGTGAGCGGAAAGGCCGCCCTCGAGCCGTTGTTGGAGAGCCGTGCGGGTACTAGCAAGACGCACCCTCCGAAGGTTGCGGTGGAAACGCGGGTCGATTTCGACGATGCTTCCTCGGCGAACAGCACTTTGCTGGAAATTGCCACGCAGGACCATCCAGGCTTGTTATACGAGATGGGATCATCGTTGGCCCGGCTGGGGTGCAACATCGAGGTGGCGCTGATCGATACGGAAGGTCAAAAGGCGATCGACGTGTTTTATCTGACAGCGCAAGGGAAAAAACTGACGGCTCAGAAACAGGAGTTGCTTCGCGAAGTCCTTCAGGGCGCGCTGGACTGATTCATCGAAGACAATGGTGCCGAAGAATCGACGGCAACAGAAATCACGGCGCGATCGCATTTAGTTTTGCCCGCACGTCCGGGGCAACTTTCGAATTCGGCGCCAGTTCTAGGTATTTTGTGTAGGCCGTCTTTGCGTCAGCGTTGCGGTCTAACTTACTGAATGCGTCGCCGATGTTGATATAAGTGACGGCGCGCCTGGGGTCGATGGCGAGGGTCCGCTGCAGCCAGCGGATAGCTTCTTCGTACTGCGCTAATTTGTAGTAGGCGAATCCAGCGTTGTTGGCAAAGAGCGGGTTTCCTGGGTCGAATTTTGCCGCTTCGGCGAATTTCGCTGCCGCCTCTGGAAGTTTCTTTTCTTTGTAGAGGCGCATCCCCTCATCGTTGAGTGCCAGTGCTGAATTTGCTTCAGTCGCGGCGCGAGTGCCTTGTTCTTTGGAGTGTTGCAGTATGGACTGCGCAGCGGCGAGCTCTTTGCGCAACGCTTCATTTTGCTTTTGCGCATCAAGATTTTCGGCGCGAAGGCGTTCGACTTCGGAGTTCAGCCGAATCGCATCGTCTCCCAGTTGCTGGGAGTCTGCGCTGAGGAATTCGGATTCATGTTTGAGATCGAAGATGAAATCGCCGCCTTCACTTCCGACGAGATTGCCAAACACCGGCGTTTGATGGGAAAGCGCGGAAACCGCGGGTGAGACGTAAGCGGCTAACTCGGAAGCGGTGATGACGCCGTCGCCATTCAAGTCGGCACGGCCATCGAGCGCTTGCAGAAGCGTCCAAGTAAAAATGGAGTGGCCGTTCGGCCCATTATCGGCCACTTGCTGGTCCGTGCCGCCGGCGGTGAACATCTGGCGCGCTTCGCGGCGGGAAATCTCCTGCAAATAATTTTGAGAAGCGGGCATTCCGCCGCCGCGGGTGAGTGCGAGTCCGCTGTAGCAGGAATCCATGACAAAGAGGAGGTGTTTTGCGGGTATGGCCTCCGAAATGTCCTGGAAATTCGTCATGGAGATGGCTTGTCCCTGGTAGTTGAACAGATCGGCGTCCACGGGAATGATGTAACCGAGGTCGCGGCCAGAGGGCAGCTTGCGGGTGGCGCCGTGACCGGCGTAGAAAACGACGACGCGGTCTTCGCGCTTGATCAGGTCCGGATTGCCAAGTTTATCGCCGAGCAGGGAAAGAATATTTTGCCGAGTGGCATCCTTGTCTAGAAGAAGGAATACGTGATCCGGTTTGAAGTTGTATTTTTGCACGAGAATATCGCGAACGCCCTCTGCATCATGGGTGGCGTAGCGCAGCTTCGGCCAGCTTTGATAGTCATCGATGCCGATGATGGCGGCCCAGCTTTCTCGATATGGTGGCTGCGCGGTCGCCGGAACTGTGACGGTTTGAAGTCCGCGCGAGTCGCTGGAGGAAAATCCTGTGCCGTTCCACGAAGCAAACCGGTAGCCTTCGGCCTGCAACGCTTCGATCAACTGAGGCAACGCTTCCAGCGTGCGCTTGTGAATGTCGTGGAAAAGGATGATTCCGCGACCTTCGTGAGCGACTTGATCTAGCACACGTTGCGCAATCGAACTGGGCACGGGATCCGCCCAGTCCTCCGAATCAATGTTCCAGAGCATCGATTTCATGTGGTCGGACTGTATCATCGCGGTGATTCCGTCGTTGCCGGCGCCATACGGCGGACGGAAGAGGACCGGATCCGCTTTGAGAATAGCTTTCAGAAGCTTATTGGTCGATTCGATTTCCTGCGAGTATGCGGACACTTCCAGCTTGGGCAAAAGAGCGTGCGTATAACTATGATTGCCAATCGCGGAGCCTGATTCCAGGATGTGGTTGCTCGCCGAAGATGACGGTGAAAGGCTGATTTCGTCCTTCGAGTCCACGGTGCCCAGATTGCGGCCTACCTGGAAAAACACGGCTTGCAGCTTGTACTTTTTCAGAATTTCAAGAACTTGATCCGTGTAGCGGGGGTGCGGACCGTCGTCGAAAGTGAGAAGAAGAGTTTTTGCCGGAAGTTCGTAGCCGAACATTTCACTGCGGGCATTCTTCTTTTTTCCGGCGCCACGCGTGTCGCTCGCCGGGAGGGCCAACTCGAATTGCTTTAGAATTTGGTCACGAGCGTATTTCTGCTTGAGGAAGGATATGTAGGCCTCCCAGGCTTCCCGGTGAACGGGCATTCCCCGATTGTTCAAGCTGCTAAAGATCTTTCCGATCTCCTTTTGATAGAGAGCCTGGATTTGATCAAGCGCGGCGATGTCTTCGCGGATGCGCTTGCGCAGCACTGCATCGGAAGAAGACGAAACGGCAACGGATAGATCTTCCAGTAGATCGCGAAAAACCAACTTGTCGGCGTCGTGGTATTGCTGGTCATTCTCGAGGTGGTCGAAAAAGGAATCGAGACCGGGGGATTGATGCTTCGAGATTTCAACGGTCAAGCTGGCGGTCAGTGTGGCCAGGCGATCTTGGTTCTGCTGGAAAAGAATACGGCCAAGCATTGCAGCGCGATCCTGCGTTACCGGATCGAGAGGGCCGGAATCCGCCATCAGGACTATGATTTTTCTGTAATTCGCAACGATCTCGGCCGACTGTGAAGTCAGGTCGCGTTCGGGCGTTTCCTGGGCGAGCGCGGGAATTGGCGCGACGGGATGGAGAAATTGCTGACTGGCTCTTTCGAACGATGCGGGCAAAGCGATCAAACTCGCGGCAAGGAATAGTGGCCGGATTCGCATGGATGTGGCGGCGGAACACTTAGCCGTACCTAAATGATGGCTAAGAATCGGCACGTGGAGTCTCTAAATGTATCGGCACGCTGCCAACTCGTAACGAGAGTGCGCAGCCTGGTAAAGGTAGACTCGCGATGAAAAGTGGCGCATGGAAATAACGCACAGTGGGACTCGTGCCCGCGCACTCTTAACGGTGACCGTTAAGGTGCTGCAAGACTGTCTGCGCAGCTTCTACGCCGTTAAACTGTGCTTCCTCAAAAATCGAGATGCCGCTTAGATCGGAATTGCTGAAAAGAATGCGGCCATCCCTTCGCTTTAGCCTGCGCCGCTCTTCTGAGAAAACGGAACCGACCGCGGGGCGCACCATGCCATGACCCATGCGCATGATATCGATGCGAGAGACACACTCTCGGATATCAGAGTGCACCCGTTCGAGGTCATGCAGGATCGCTTCCATCCAGTAATTCCAATCTTTTTCGAGAAGCAACTGCCGGTTCTGCGCGGGAGTGCCATCAGCGAGAGCCCAGTAGAAGGTCCAGACGGTACGGTCAATGTGCGTGCGCAGGCTTTGGTGCGTGGCATCAACGTAGCCGAGCGTGGGCGAATCCATGAAGACCGTGTCCCAGCTTGGCTCGGAGCCTTTCGAATTCGGCTGGCGCTCCAACGTTAAATTGGCAGTGAGCCAAGGGGAATAAACGAAGTCTCGCAAGCGCGGAGCGCCTTCGATGAGATAGGGAGCCAGAAAGGTGGGAGCGGCAAATATGACGAATTCGGCGCGATATTCCGTGTCGCCAGCGAGAACACTGACTGTCCGGTTCGAAGGCACGAGTCCGTGCACCATTTGATTTGTTCGCACGCGAGTTCCCACGCGTTCGAGCAGCCGCCGCGTAATCCAGCCATTCCCCTCGGGCCAAGTGAGCGGTCCTTTGTCCCCTTGTTCGCGCGATGAAAAATAGTGGATTCCGGCCCAGGCCGAAATGTCGCGTGCCAGAGCGCCGTAGTCATCGCGACACGCGTAATTCATATACCAGCGCAGTAGCCTGGAGTCCAACCCTTGTTCGTCGAGCCAGTCACCAAAGGAGATTCTGTCGAGATCGGAGAATTTACCGGAAAGCCCGAGCTCCAACGGGATCGTGAAGCCGCCGCTGTTTCGATATTTTGTAAAGAGTTCTTCCAGGCGCTGAAATTGATCGCGGTCTTTTTGCGTGAGTCCTACGGCGGGTTCGATTCCTTCCTGCCAGCGGCCGAAAAGAAACAAGCGTTCCTGCGGCGCGAAAACCAGGTTTCGTTCGTCCCAGCGCCCATCTTTCAGGACGCCAAGTTCTTCGAAAAGCTCCCGAACATAAATCGCTTTGGGACCGGGCACGGGTACGTAGTGCGCCGCCCACGGATACGCGGTGATTTCGTTTTCGCCCCAGCGTGCATTTCCTCCGGCCTGTGGGTTCATTTCCAACACGACAAAGTCCAAGAATCCCCGCTTTTGGAGACGCCAGGCGGCGCTCAATCCAGAAATGCCCCCGCCCACGATGACGACGGAGACTTTTTCGATTTTCTTCGGTGAAGTGAAGGCATTACGATCGCGCAGCAGGTGGCCAGCCGTGAACGAATCATTTACAAATGATCCTTCGATGCGTTTTTCACTTTTGAGGGAAAGTCCAACCAGTGCGGCACTGCCGGCGCCCAGAAATTTGCGGCGGCCGACTTTCAATGACTGATGTCCTTCCAATCGTTCTCGTAGGTGCGGACGAGAACTTGAGTGTTTAGTTGATTGGGGGGCATGGGCAAAGGAGCCATGTCTGGCGGGAATTGGAACATGGCAGGAATGTCTTCCGCGGTGATAAATCGCAATCCGGAAGGAACAGCGGCTGGCGGAGCGTATGCGTGCGTGCCGGCAAGTACAAATCCCCACTCGCCAAACGACGGGACGTAGACGTGATAGGGATAAATTTGCAATCCAGCTTGTTTCAGCGTTTCGGCGATACACCAGAAGGAGTCACGCGCGAACATGGGCGAGGTACTCTGCACGACGAGAAATCCCTGCGCACTTAGGTGGCGGGCCACAGCTCGATAGAACGCGGTCGTATAGAGCTTGCCAAGCGAGTAGTTCGTGGGGTCGGGGAAATCGATCACGATGAAGTCGAAACTGTCAGTGTTCGAATCGATCCAGGGAAACGCGTCGGCATTAATGACATGCAAGCGCGGGGAGACGAGCGATTTTTGATTGAGAGCTGTCAACATTGGATTCGAAGAAAATAGCTTGGTCATCTCGGGATCCAGATCAACCAGCGTGATCTGCTCGATTTGCGGATACTTCAGAACTTCACGCACGGCCAATCCATCACCGCCGCCAAGCACCAGAACGCGGCGAGGATTTGGAATGGCGGCCAGCCCTGTGTGCACTAGCGCTTCGTGATAGCGGTATTCATCGCGCGAACTGAATTGCAGGTGGCTGTTCAGGAATAGCCGAAGGTCGTCTTTAAAACGCGTGAGAACGATGTGCTGATAGTGCGTCTCTCTGGTGAGAATGATTTCGTCGGCATATATGTTGTCCTCCGCAGCTGCAGTGATGTATTTGGCGTCGGCCATTCCGATCCCCAGTCCGCACAACACCACGAGGCTCACAATTCGCAGTACGCGCCTTTCGGGAAGCTGCTGTGCAAACAGAAACGTCGTCCACAGCGCTACACCGGCATTGATAAGTCCAAAAAACAACGCCGACCGGACCAGCCCGAGCCGGGGTACAAGAAGGATGGGAAAAAGAAGCGACGCGCCGAGCGCGCCGAGATAATCGAAGGTCAGCACGTGAGCGATCACGTCGCGAAATTCGTACCGGCCCTTTAGAATCCGCATTAGCAAGGGGATTTCCAAGCCAACGAGCACGCCCATGACAATGACAATGGCATAGAGCACGAATTCGAATGCCTGCGTGTACGCGAAGGCAAGCATCAGAAGGGCAGAGGAGAAGCCTCCGAGTAGCCCCAGTAGCAGGTCGACCCAAACGAAACGGTAGATCAGGCCGCGATTCAAATAACGCGAGAGGGCGCTGCCAATTCCCATCGCGAAGAGATACGTCCCAATTACAGTCGAGAATTGAAAGACGCTGTCGCCGATCAAATAGCTTGCGAGCGTGCCGGCAACGAGCTCGTAGATCAATCCACAGGCGCCAATCAGCAGGACGGAGATGAAAAGCAGTACGCCCATGTCCTAGTGAATCGCGGAGGCAATAATGATGCAGATTCCAATCGACATCGCCCCAACCAGGATAGCAAGAGCAAGATTGTGTTCCTGCACGATCTCTTTCCACAGATGGTAGGGCGTCAGTTTATCCATCACCATAAAAGCAACGACGAACACAAAGATGCCAATAAACGCAAAGGCCAGCGCACTGATGATATTTCCGAGCGGGACGAGGTTCATCTCATTTGCCTCCAGTGTAGTGATGGTAGCCAATGTATACAGAACGATAGGAGCCGGGATTGTCGCGCACTGATTTCGGAACGTTTTTAACCTGATCGATCTTGTCCAGGCTCCATCCGCGATACGCCGCTACTCCAGATGCGCCAAGAACCAGCAATCCGTACATAAGATATAGCCGCCGAAACATCATTCATTCTCCGAATCGCCGCTCGTCGTAAGTAATTGCGCGGGTGGATGATCGCTTTCCGACCAGCGCGACCTTTCAAAGCTGAGTGCGCGCCAGCTGACAACAATGGCAGGCAGCAGGAGCGCAAGAAAGCCAATTCCAAAAAATTCAGATACGGGAACGTCGCGCTTGACTTCAATTGTATATACGATTTCCGGATGACGCGCGTCCACCTCCGGCTCGATGCGCAGATAATAGTGACCCGCGGGAACGCTCGGAACGATCACGGAATCATTCGGCTTTCCTTCAGTCCAAGAACCATCGCTGTCGTATCCGTAGTAGTAACTGACTTCCCGTCCAAAATCCCACGCCTGCCCCGTGTCTTCGTTGATCAGCGCGTAGTTCAGGTATATCCAGTTATTCCGAACGCTGGCGCTTGTTGACACTTCGACGGTCGATGGCCTGCCGGTTAGTTCGAAGGGCTCCGTAACAAACGAAGCTTCACCCTTTGGCTCGCCGGGACTCAATTGATAGGAGCCGTGAAACACCGACTCTTTTTTCGCGAACAGATCGAATCCTGCCATAGTGCAAAGAAGGAGAACGGCAAAGAGCGCGAAAGCCGCCCAAACGGTCTTTACATTTTGCCCGACCGGCGATGGCTGGTTCTCATAGACTCCGATCGCTTCCGGTGGGATTCCCGAAAGTGTGAACGCTTTCCAGACGTCCGCACCTTCCATGTATTCGCCGATGGACCAGGAAACTTCATCGGATGTTTTTTCGCTGGAAAGCACGCGCGGCGGGCAGACGTAGTCCGTCAGCGTCGCATGTTCGCCGACGCGGACTTGCCAGGGAAACTCTCCCAGCACAAAGCTCGTGTTGGCGTCGGCGGTTTGAAAATGCCGGTAAACCTCGCCCAGGTAATTTGCGGTCGCACTGGCAGTGCTACTTGTTCCCACTGTAGGGAGTTCTTTGCAGACGGCAATGTCGTTCCAGTGGCCCTGGTATTCCGTCAAGTAGCGGTAGCCCTTGTACGGATTGAAGAGAAGATATTCGTGCCAGGAATAAGTGATGCCTTCCACTTTGATGCCGCGGCGCTGAAAGCCGATGACTTCATAATCCATTCCGCGAATCTTCCCACGGGCGCCAAGCGGGATGAACGGATGATCCAAGGCCGTGGCGGCTTGAAATGTTTGCAGGATTTTCAGGCTGGGATCTTTCGCATCGAGGACGGAATGGCAACTCTCGCAAATGACGTTCACTGCCTGCCCCAACGAGCGCAGCGTAATCGCCGCACCACAGCCAGGACAGTTCAACGCCTTTGCTTGCGGCTTCGGCGGACCCGTCAATGGAGGCGATCCAGATCCCATTACCAGCCCTCAAACTGCCGCAGATTTTTCAGCTTAAGCGTTTCAAACTCGACGAATTCACCCAAGTAGAGCGCGGGATTTTTGTCGCTATAGTCGAGCGTGGCAAATTTTCCTGTCTCCGTCCGGAGATCAGCAAACGTTACAACGGTCTTGTCCCAGAACTGAAATGGCAACTCGCCCTGCACGCCACGGTAATGCGCGGAAGTAATCACGCTAAGCGTGTATCGCTGCCCATTCCAGAAATACTCCTGGCCTACCTGCAGTTGGTTTAGCGCGGGCAATTGTGCCATAGATGCCGCGAAGGAAACCGCGTACTCTTCCTGCGAGTCGGAGAGCCAGCCGCTCGTGCTGTCATTCATCATCACATGCCATTCGTTCCAGCTGCCTTGCTCATATTCGTAGAGAATCCGGCCAATCACCACGAAAGCTTTGCTTTTGTAAACGCCTTCCGTGTTCAATTGGATTGGTGAATTGTCCGGCGGCAGGTCCGCAACTTGTCCAACCTTTGTTAGATCGACATCCGTGCGCACCAGAATGCTTTTGCAATATTGGCAAACAGTTTGAACGCTGCTGGACCACTGAAAAACGATCTTCGCCCCACAATTTGGACAAGTGCCTACAGGCTTCGTCATCGCGCGCAGCTCACCGAAGCGGCGGCAAAAGTGGCCGCTTCAATCACCGCTCACCTGCTCGCGGGGAATCTCATACGAGCGCACGAGCCTGCGAATCGAGACTTCGCTTGCGCCAAACCCTTCGCGCAGCGCCGTCTCGAAATTCCATTCGGCTCGCGGCACGCAGCAGAAAAGATTCAGGCACATGGATCCGTGTTCTGGAAATGTATGACAGGCCAAATGCGATTCCGACAGCAGGCACAACCCGGTAATCCCGCCGCTGCCGGGAAACGTGTGCCACTGGATCTCGCCGACAGGGCGCAGTTTTAAATCGCGGATAATCGCATCGAAAAGCGCGTTAAGCGCATTCCCGTCACGGAGCGCATCCGGAGCGCATCCCCAGCCATCAACGACCCACTCGACTCCAGTCATGGCGCTCGCTTCTCTATGCTTGCGGCTTCCCGCATTCCGGGCAGAATTTGCTGCTGCGCGGAATCGGTTTGCCGCACTCCTGGCAAAACTTGGTGTCGGTAGCGGCACCAGCGGCCACTGGCGCTGCGCCACCCGCGCTTGGTGTAGAAGTGGAAGCCGTTGCACTCTTCACTGCATCCATCATCGCCTGTCCCATGGCGACGCCCGCGCCCAGTCCCGCTCCTACCCCAACTGCTCCGCCGCCTTCATTACCGGCCGCGATCGGAATCGCCTGCGCCACTTGATATTGCGTGTATCGCCCCATATCGCCGACTATGTTCATACTGATGCGCTGATCCAGGACTTTCTGCAGTTCCTCAGGCAGCGAGAGATTCTCCACCACAAAACTGTCGAGCGTCAGTCCGTAGTCGCTAAAGGCAGGCGCGACACGCTCTTTGATTTTGTCCGCCATAACCCCTCGATTCGCTGCCATATCCAAAAATGGGATCTGGCTCGCGGCGAAAGTATCCGTCATCTTGGCGATAATCGTGTTTCGCAGCTGCCCTTCCAAATCCGCCACTCGATAGACGTCGCGAGTTCCGCTGACCTTTGAATAGAACGTTTTCGCGTCACTCACGTGGTAGGAGTAGATTCCGAATCCACGGAGACGCACGGCGCCAAATTCCTTGTCGCGAATCGTGATCGGATTCTGCGTGCCCCAGTGCTGGTCCGTCTGAATGCGCGAAGAGAAAAAATATACGTCCGATTTGAACGGTGATTGAAATGCCTTATCCCAGTTCTTCAGATAGGTCAGGATCGGCAGCGTTTGCGTGTTTAGCGTGTACAAACCGGGGTCAAATGCGTCGGCCAGTTTTCCTTCGTTGATGAAAACCGCCAGTTGCGAATCCCTGACGGTCAGCTTTCCCCCGTTCTGGATCTCCCGGTCCTGCATCGGATAGCGGTACGCAAGGATCCCGTCTTCCGGCTCGACCCAATCAATAACGTCAATGAACTGTTTGGAAATGAAATCTCGGAGACTCATGGAGGACCTCGCCTTCGACCTGTCTTGCCGCTGCAGAGTTCGGTTGAAAGCGATGCTACGGTGAGCGATTTCGGCTGTCAATGGTTATCACCGCTCATTTTTCTGCGGCCATAGCAATCCGCAATCCCTTCGTCGCTTCAGGGAATGATTGTGGTCCCGGAAGCCTCGCCCCCAGGGGATAATTCCGGATTGCAATAATCCAGTCCAGAATTGGACGCTCAGGCGACAACTTGCAGACGCACTTTGGTAGAAGAGGTTCGAGCGGATTTGGATTGCCGTAACGCGATGTTTTCGCCGCCAAGACGCATCCGGAAAATGTTTAGTGATTCTCCAATGACGTCGCCGATCTGAATTTCTTGATCAAAAATACCAGCGGAACTCCCATCAGCACAAACCACCCAAGCGCCGTAAAACAATCCAGAAACGCCAGGAAGGAAGCCTGCCGTTCAAGCAGATGAAACACCTGCGCGTGCGCGTGAACTACGGCGTCAGGGTGGGAAAAACCATGGGTCGAGAAATATCCCGTGAGATTAGTGAGAAGTTGGCGGTATTTCTCATCGAATGGAGTGGAATGCTCCACGAGCACCGACTGGTGGTATTGCGTCCTGCGAGAGAGAAGCGTGGTGACAAAGGCAATTCCGAAACTGCCTCCCTGATTTCGAAACAGGTTCGTCAGACTCGACGCTTTGTTGTTTTTGTTTTTGGCCAAGTTGGAATAGGCGAGCTGGCTTACGGGCACAAATAGCGTTGCAATTCCGAGCCCTTGCAGCGCGCGCGCCAAAGCCTCGTGGCGATAATCGGTGGCGAGAGTAAAGCTCGCGTAATGCCACATCGCCACGGCGAAAACGAAATATCCAAATCCGAGGAGCCGCTTGACACCCACTTTGGGAAGGATTCTCACCACCACGGGCGCCAACATGACGATCACAAACGCACCGGGTCCCAGCACCAGCCCGGCGTCGGTTGCGGTGTAGCCATATAGCTGCTGCAGCATTTGCGGAATTAACACCGTGGAACCGTAGAGAGTGAACCCGAAAAGGAAGTAGAAAATGTTGGCCAGCGCAAAATTTCTGTCGGCGAGGAGCCGGATTTCTACCACAGGATCGGGGTGACGCCACTCCCAAACAATGGCAAATACAAGCGCCACCATGGCGACCGCAAAAAAGAAAATGATGAAGTTGCTTTCGAACCAGTCCTCAGTTTGTCCGCGGTCGAGAACAACTTCGAGACACGCGAAAGCCATCGCGACGGAGAAAATTCCCCAGCCATCGATCTTTAACTTCCCCTCTTTTCGCGCAGCCTCAACTTCGCGCGTAAATTCAGGCGGATCGGACAGTACGCGGCTCGTCAGAAGCAACGACACGATGCCAATCGGGATGTTGATGAAAAACACCCACCGCCAGCTCCAATGGTCTGTGATCCACCCACCCAGCGGCGGGCCGATTGCTGGAGCGGTCACAATTGCCATGCTGTAGAGAGCAAATGCTGCGGCCCTCTTGGCGGCCGGAAAAGTATCCACAAGGATGGCCTGCTCCACCGGAGCCAAACCGCCGCCGCCAATTCCTTGCAAGACGCGGAAAAAGATCAAGCCACCCAGGCTCGGCGCGAATCCACAGAGTAGAGAGCTCACCGTGAAGAGCGTTACGCAAATCATGTAGTACCGCTTGCGTCCGAAGAGGCGGCTCAACCACGCCGAGAGGGGCAGAACGACAGCGTTGGACACCAGATAGCTCGTCAGAACCCAGGTGCTTTCCTCGGCGCTGACGGCAAGCCCGCCGGCGATATGCGGAAGAGCGACGTTGGCGATCGCCGTGTCCAGCAACTCCATGAAGGTCGCCAAAGTGACGGTAATAGCGATGAACCACGGATTGATACCTATCCTGGGGGCAGGCAGACTGAAGACGGCGGCTGGCGTCAACGTCTCGCTCATAAGCGCTCCAACCAGTTGGATGCCAAAGAGACCGTTCGGTCGCATGGATAATATGCTACAGTTAGATTAGAGACCAGTGGGTCTCAAAAGAAGAAAAGAGATCTAGCCGTGACAAAGGGAGAGCAGACTCGGCGGGAGATCGTCCAGAAAGCCGCGCCGCTATTCAACCAAAAGGGCTACGAAGGCACCTCCCTTTCGGACTTGATGCTCGCCACCGGCCTTAAAAAGGGCGGAATCTACCGCCACTTCTCGAGCAAGGAAGAACTCGCAGGGGAAGCATTCGACTATTCATGGGAAAAGGCCGTCAGCAGAAGGCAGGACGGCCTCCAGGAAATCCCGAACTCTGTGGACCGCCTGAAGAAGATGATCGGCAATTTTGTCGAGGTACGAACGGGACTTGTGCCCGGTGGATGCCCTCTCATGAACACCGCCGTGGAAGCAGACGATGGAAATGCGAGGCTGCGCGCACGCGCCAGAAAGGCCTTCCAAAGCTGGTTGAAGCGGCTTTCCAGCATCACCTCCGAGGGAATCCAGAAGCGCCAGATCGATTCCCGCGTCGACCCGCGAAAATTATCCCGACTCATCATCGGCTCGCTGGAGGGCGCTCTACTCATCAGCCGCCTGCAAGACGATGACGCGCCGTTGCGTGATGTACGCCGCCACCTCGACGACTACCTCGAGCAAATCGTTCGCGCGAAGGCTGCCTCATCGAAACAAGTCAGTTCAGCATAGATAGTTTGTTGTGCTTCAGAACGCATACTTCAAGCCGTGCTGGTTGCGGCCCTTTTTTCGAAGTCTGACTCGCCAAGTCCATCTGCTAGATGCCCCTCTGCTTCCCCGTCGTGACTTTTCACTCTTCCCGCTAACTCTTCGTTGCGCCTAAGCCGCCTCTCGTCCGCCAAACCGTGTGAGCTCCCTGCGAATGGGGCGACGCGCCATCGCTTTTAGTCTCGACGATTTTCTAAGCGCCAACTTGGCGTGGAATAGTCTCGCCTTCGTGGCGGCAACAGAAATGCCAATCTGTGCAGCCGCTTCTTTCAACGAGTGCTCTTGCAGTGATTGGATTTCAATCACCCGCCGAATCGCGGGGCGAAGACCCGTGACTGCCTCGCGAAGAATTGTTTCCCGTTCCTGCTGCAGGTAACGCCGTTCGGGATTCGGACCGCCATCCGCTACTTCCCAGCAAGGCTTGTCTGCGTCCATCCCCGTGTGGCCCTCCATAGACATTTCACGCGACGCGCGCTTCTTGCGGAGAAGCATAAGCGCCGAATTGATCGCTATCCGCGTCAGCCAGGTGGAGAAGCTTGACCTCCCGTCGAAATCTTTGAAGTGAACGAAGGCACTCAGTAAGGACTCCTGCAGGGCATCTTCCGCGTCTTCCCGGTTCTTGGTAATACGGCGCGTCACTTTGAGTACTTTTTGCGCGGAACGCCTCCAAAGCGTTTCGAGCGCTTCTCTTTCCCCGCACTTTGCTGCTGCGACCAGCCCGGCCTCGTTCACCTGGTCAGAGTTGTTGTCCAAAATGGTCTTGCAGTTTGTTGATAGAAGTAATCCTGCGTTGGTGACAGACATCGGACACTCCTCAGTTGTTTTCAGCTCCGCATTGTTTGCGATAGCTGGTAGCTCACTGTGGGAGTCTGATGTCTTGGAACATCTTTCGAAACCCTAGATAGTCCCTGGAAAAACCCCCTCGAAAGTGGGTGACCATCTTGGAATTGAACTTAGTAAAAAAGCTTCACGCCGGAGACACCACCAAGGAAGGAAAAGCTGGGCCTGACGAAGAGAGGTAGCGTTACAGGAGGATGGGCGGCCCTGGTATCACTTTTGCCCGCGACATCCAAATGTACTGACGGCACGGTCTCTCGTGCGGCGACCTATAAATCCTGCGATGGGTGGCGCACTTCAATCACTCGAAGATCCCACAGGCCGCACAATGCCCAGGCGCTTCATTTTGTAGAAGAGCGTGGTGCGCTTCAGGCCGAGCCGTGCGGCAGCTCCGCGGGGACCACCGAGCTTCCAATTGGCGCGCTGGCAGGCGGCGAGGATCTCCTGGCGGACGCGGTCTTCGAGCGTGGGATTGGAAAGTTCGAGGGGAGCGGATTCGGATTTTTCGGGCGGGGCCGATTCGAATACGCCATCGGTGGAGAGGATTACGCCGCGGGCGACGTAGTTTTGCAGTTCGCGAATATTTCCGGGCCACGGATGCCGAACGATAGCGCGCATGGTTTCTTCTGGGATGGTTTCGATGGTCTTGTCCATGGACGCCGCGAAGTGCTGGACGAAGTAGCGCACGAGTTCAGGAATGTCAGCTTTTCTTTCGCGGAGCGGCGGGAGGGAGATGGGGAAAATATTCAGGCGGTAGTACAAATCCTCGCGAAATTCGCGGTCTAAAACCATGTGCCGCAGGTCGCGGTTGGTCGCGGCGACGACGCGCACATCGACACGCGTGGTGCGCGTGCTGCCAACCGGTTCGAATTCACGCTCCTGAAGCACGCGCAAAAGTTTGGGCTGAAGTTCCAGCGGCATGTCGCCAATTTCGTCGAGGAAAAGCGTGCCGCGATCCGCGAGCGCAAAGCGGCCGACGTGCGAAGTGAA
>Ga0210393_10001173_pt1 | contig 22334 bp, 17 predicted proteins | sample IncBWC27OmetaG_FD_160068 | JGI IMG/M metagenome (GOLD analysis project Ga0210393, IMG submission 160068) | Forest soil microbial communities from Barre Woods Harvard Forest LTER site, Petersham, Massachusetts, United States - Inc-BW-C-27-O ... | reverse complement strand
CCCGATCCTCCGAACGTGGATCCGTTCTGGACGGCGTCCGCGCGATCCTTGTTTTTAGGGATTGCGCTCTATCTCTTCGAGACGCCTTCGCTCCCGGCGACGGTGGGGGAGGTGCTGCGGCAGGGGATGGCGAGTGACGACGAGGGCTTCGGGCAGCACTGGAAGCGCCTCGTCGAGGGGCGAAACAGCGGGCAGCGGCCGCTGTCGCCCCAGTGCGTGCGCTCGCTCTATGACGTTATCGACTTAGCTCCAGTCACTGCGAGCTCGATCCGCAAGACCTTCACCAGCCGCCTGGACCTGTGGTTGAACCCGATCCTGGACGCGGCGACCGCCGAGAGCGACTTTGACTTACGCGAGCTTCGCAAGAAACCGATGTCGATCTACGTGGGCGTCAATCCCGATGATCTGCACCGGCTGCGCCCCGTGCTCAATCTCTTCTTCCAGCAGGCGATCGGGCTACAGACCCGCGAGCTCCCCGAGCGCAATCCGCTGCTTAAGTACCCCGTGATGATGCTGCTGGACGAGTTCACCGCTTTAGGTCGCATCCCGATCATTGCGGAAGCGATCAGCTATCTGCCCGGCTACAACGTGCGAGTAGTGCTCGTGATCCAGACCCCCGCGCAGCTGCGCGAGGTGTACGGGATGCATAACTCGGAAGTCATGCTCAAGAGCCTCGCGGCGCGCATCGTTTTTGCGCCCAAGGACTTCGCGGACGCGAAGGAGATCTCGGACGAGCTCGGCTTCACCACGGTCCCGGTGCGCACGGTGTCGAAGCCGCTCGGGGCAACGCTCGACAAACGGGGCCAGCGCTCGCGGAGTCAGAGCGTGAGCCTTCAGCGCCGCGCGCTCTTGTTGCCGCAGGAGGTGAAGGAGCTCGGCACCGAAGACGCCATCGTCTTCTACGAGGGCTGTCGGCCCATTCGGTGCCGGAAGATCCGCTACTTCACCGATCGGCGCTTCCGCAAGCGCCTCTTGCCTGCGCCAGAGGTTCCGCTGCCACCGCGGCCGGGTATGCCCGCGATCGCGGAGCCTTCGCAGGCCGCCTCGCCGGCGATCGTTATGGCCGACAGCGCGGGCGCGGCGGCGCCTGCCGCCGCCGCGCGGGAAGACAACAAGGAGAGCGTCGTGGTTCGGGAAGCGACGTTTAAGGACATCGAGCGCATCGAGTCGCTCACGCTGCAGGACTTTGACACGGATTTCTCGAAGGTTCAGATTCCGGACAAGCAGGGGCCGCTGTCAGACCCGGAGATGAAGACGGCGGTGGAGAGCTTCCTCTCCTCGCTCGAGCCGACATAGGAGGTAAGCCGTGGCCGAAGAGAACCGACCGGGCAATGGACGGGACGAGAGTGCCGATCCCGCCGCTTCGGGACCCCAAGGTCGCCCCGGGCGGACGGCCGGGACGCCATCGCGAAGGAAACCGAAGGCTGCCCCCCGCGCGGCTTCGCGGCCGAGGCCGCCGCGAGAGCCTGCGGTCAACACCATCGAGGCGAGCCGACGGCCCAAGCGCGATCGCGCCTCAGCCGCCCGGGCGGCCGAGGGCGCGCCTGCGGCCCCATCGCCGCCGCCTTCAGCGCCACTGCAACGGGCGGACGGAGATCCCTGGACCGTCCCGCAGTCGGTGCGCGACCGGTTCGTGCAGGAAGGTCATCGGTTCTACTTTCCTGACGGCGCGCCGGCGTTTAAGGATCTGGGGCGACGGCTTACGACTGCAAGCGAGAACACCCAGGTCGTTCATGGCCTGATCGAGATCGCACACTCGCGCGGCTGGACGGAAGTGACGGTGTCGGGCACCGAGCGATTTCGGCGCGAGACCTGGCAGCAGGCGCGGCTCGCAGGACTTAGCGTGCGCGGCTACCGCCCGAGCGAAGCGGAGCAGGCGCAGCTGATCCGGGCGCTCTCGCGAAGCCTCGTCCGCTCTCCCGAGCGGGTCGATGCGTTTTCGGTTGATGCGGGAACTCAGGCGTCTTCCAGGGAGGTTCAGCCGGGGGCCGGCTCCCCGGCCGGCCAGGAGCCGCGCGAGCGCATCACGGGCAAGCTCGTCGATCATGGGCGGGATGCCTACCGCCACGATCCGAACCAGGATCCGTCCTATTTCGTGAGATTGCGGACGCGGGATGGCATCCGCGAGATCTGGGGCAAGGACATCGAGCGCGCGGTGGTGAAATCGCTCACCCAGCCTCAAATCGGTGATGACGTCGTGCTCGTTCGGACCGGGCGCGATCTGGTCACGGTCAAGCGCCCCGAGCGGGGAGCCGATGGACAGCTGACGCCCAGGGAAGTGGATGTCTTTCGTAACCGGTGGGTGATCGAGAAGGAGAGCTTCTTTGAGGCGCGCGCGGCGGCTGCGCAGGTGGTGCGCGATGTGGCGGTGGGACCTCGAGAGGCCGTGCGAGAGCACCCCGAGCTCGCCGGCACCTACCTGAACCTTCGGGCTGCCGAGCTCGCCTCAAAAGCCCTCAGAGACCCTGCCGATCGACGTCGGTTTGTCGCACAGGTTCGCGGCGCGTTGGCTGACGACATTGAGCGCGGTGAGCCGCTGCAGCCTGTGCGACTGCGCGAGGGAGCGAAGCGGCGTCTCGTCGAGGTTCCTTACCCTGCTGGCTGACGTGCGGTCATTCTGGACATTAACCTTGCGACGACCGGGTCGTAGCTGCGTTGCGCGCGAACAACTGAACCAAAGCTCCGGCTAGAGCAGCCAATAGCGCAACAGGAATCAGAAGATCGTGTGTGAAAAAGGAAGTGTATAAGCCGAAGCGAGTCGCTGTTCCCCACAAAAGCTTGTAACCAGCGACTGCACCAACCAACGACATCGGTCCGCGTAGATACCATACAACCAGATACGTCAATGACGAGACAACTGTTGTCAGAATCCACCACCGTTTAAGACGCAAACCAATGAGCGCGACCGCCAGACCTATCCCAATCCAACCGTACAGCAGGTGCTCTCGGTGCAGAAGGTCCGCGGTTACATCAATGCCATCCGCTACGAATGGCCTAGGTAGAACGAGGCTGTTATAGAAGGTCAGTAACAGCTGCAGCGACCATGCCCCAACGCAGGTCCACTTGAGGACTCCTGTCACTGCTGCGCCGCTCGCGTGCAATCTGGACAGCCGCTGAGGCCAGCCAGTGCCTTGCTGCAAGTATCTGCGCAGCTGATGAGAATGCCAATCAATCTGGCGCATGCTGTAGTTGCCGTTAGCTTGTTTGACGTGGGTCTGGTTCGATAATACCGTTCCCATCAGCGGATCAAAGTCCCTGCAGTAGTTGTAAATTAATCTAACGCGCCTATGGAGTACCTGGCCGCGGCTGCAGTCCGCAGTCGCATTTCTCAATTGCACTCTCAAATTCGCGCGGCGACTTTATTGCTTCGGCGACAGAGTGGCGCATCCGCCAAGTATTGTGCGCAATATCAATGACATTGTGGGGGAACGGCTCATTTAGCACGGCATATTGTGACGAGTAGTTCGATAACTGCAGTGGCAAATCGGCAATCACCCAGTCACGCACAATGTCGCATCCCTGCTGCGCGCACATCTTTGCCTCGACTGTGTCTCTACCTACTGTATTTTGGCGCAAGAACACTATGTGACGAAATTGAACGTACGCACCCCGAGCAAATCCGCAAAACACGCAAGCGGCGAAAACGCTGACGAGAATGGCACCTAGCAGTACTACTCGTAACGATTGTGTCATGCGATATCAATCCGTAGCACAGTGAATCACGCACGCTTCTTGCCATTCCACCCAAGCGCCAGTGCACAGGGCGGCTCCGCCTGCCAGCATCCAACAAGTTCTGCGGCATTGCTCCGCCCCCTTGCCCGCCGTATCCGTACACTGGCCGGTGCATATTCCGGTGTTCGAACTATCTGGGAATTTTGGTAAGGGTCTCTGTGTGCCACCATTGACTTCATGTCGAGGTCACTAAATTGACTGTCTACTTGACGGGCCCGTCAGCGCTCTTGTCGGGGGAAGCGCATCGAGGCTGCCGACGCGCCTAGCAGCGCAAGCAGCGCGCCCAATCGCAGCGCAAACTGAACCGGTTCTTGCCGAATGGTGCCGTGACCGTTGAACACGAGGTTATCGTGATCCAGGGTAAAACTTTTTGCCCACGCCGGGACCTGGTTTCGATACTCAGCGGGTAAATCCGATAGAGAGCGAGAATTGAGCCATGGTGCAGTGACAAAAAATGCAATCACTACCCCAATGCCTAGGGCAATTCGACAGCAAACAATGAGCCATTTTGGCGGCGACACGGCGCATGCCTCACTTCAATGGAACATCAAGAACCCAGCCACCCAGTCAACTCTCAGGCAATTCGTGACGGTGCATCATGTCGCAGCACCGGGGCACCAGCCGATCGGCTACACTCGTCACGCCGCACTTATGACATTTTCCCCTTCGTCTTCTCTTGTAGAATTTGCAACTGTCCTGATTCGTCCGAAGGGTCAAAGCCGAAATGTATTTCGCTTTGCGTGCCGTCAGGAGTTTCTGCGACGAGCACAAATATGCGGGACATATTGCTCAAGCGGATTCTTCCTCTCATCCAGTATCGCCAATAATTGTTGTTCTGTTGAATTGAGACGACTCGCAAACCTCGGGACTGTGCGTACGCTCGCATTGCTTCGAAGTCCGCTGGACGCGCTCGAACACTGCGGCTATGAAGGAACATGATGCCCACGCATACCGCCGCGAACAAGAGAAAGCCAAAACTCATCATGCATTCCTCGCCTAGAATGGAACGTAGTAACAGACTGCGGCCTTAGGCCCCGATGTCCCAATCCCTATTCCGTATTCCGAAACCCCAGAAGGCTTGCCCGGCAACGGAAATCCATTGTTACCGGGAATGCTAGCGTCGTTAAAGCCAAAGTCGGCGCCGCCTGAGAACCAACCATACGTGTAGCCGAGTTCCCCGAAATAGCCGGAATAACGCTGACTATTACACTTTGCACCGTCCATTCCCGCAACCACGCCCATGGTTACAGAAGCTCCGGTGGTACCCGATACGCAGATCTTGCGATACTTGAACTTCTGTTTGTTTCCGCACGCGTCATAGCAAGTCACCCAGCTGACACCGCCGCCGGCTCCAGGTTGTGCCTCGTTGTTCCAGAAGCCCTCAACACTCAGATACCATGGGGTTGGCGGTGTTACGGGGGGCACGTAGGCGGGAGTGTTTGTCCCACAGAAGTTGCCTCCACACGTAACTTCCCGCCCGTTCGCGTCGAAGTACCACACGGGGTTCTGTAATGCGTAGGCGTACGTATTCAGGCCGCCCTTCAGTCCGATTGGATCTGATTCAACGTACCGCCCGACCAGGGCGTCATAGTCGCGCATGGTGTTCTGATTCAGACCCGTTTCCACATCATAATACTGTCCAGGAAACCTGAGGTTAAAAGCGAAGGTTCCCAGTCCGGAGGGGTTTTGATTTGGTGCGGTATCACCAAACGGATCGCTGTCCCAGCGCCACACGATGTCGGCGGTGGTGCGCCGTGTGATGCGTCTAGGCGTGTTCAGATGATCGGTATGGATGTAGAAGCTGCCCAACCCACAAGCCGTCGGCCGCACGCTGGCGACTGGTGTATCGCCCATCCAGACGATTTCCTGAATCAAAGCACCCGCTCCGGTGTACTCGCCCAATAGGTGGCCGGACAGATCGTAGGCAAAGTAGGTCGTAGTGCCGCCGGTAGACTTCAGGAGACGCTCGCCGAGCGCATCGTATTTGTAGATTGTGGACGTGGACCCGTTCAGCGCGGAAACCAATCGACCCGCGTCGTCGTAGCTTAGCGACAATGTCCCATAGCTCAGCGTGCGACCGGCGGAATCGTACGAGTACGTTCGCGTGAGGTACCCCGTTGTACTGCTCAGGCGATTGCTGCTCGTGGCGTTATTAAAGGTTGCGGCGCTCGTTCCGGTCTCCGTCAACCGGTTGCCGTTCGCATCGTAAGTGAACCCCTGAGTCTGGGTGGTTGTAGCGGCAGAATTAGCCCGATCCAATGCGTCGTAACCGAAGGTCCACGACAGCGCCGAGTTGGTGGCGTCAGTGATCCCCGTGATCCTAGAGGCTGCATCGAACGCGTAGGTCTTCGTCCCGGCACTTGCGATCTGTGAGATGTAGCCGTCCGTGTCGAATGTCCGGATTGCGGCCGTGCCGTTGCCCCAGGTCCAGCCATTCACCGAACCGAACGGCTCATAGGTCACGCTGCTGAGAATGACTGTCGTGCCATTTAGCGAGACGCTGGTGATCTGATGGTTGCTGTTGTACCCGTAGGTGATCGTCTGCCCGGATGGCGTCGAGATAGTCGTCAGATCGCCGTTGGTGTAGCCATAACCCGTCGTGAGAATGACGGTGCCGACCGTCTGTGTTTTCGTGATCACGCGTCCCAGGCCATCGTAAGCCCAGCTGAGCGTGTGATTGGCATCCGACGCGCCAGTGAGGTGCCCCTTCCCGTTCGTTCCCGCGTCATACGTCAAGGTGATGGTCTGATCTGCGACGCCTGCGTCGGAGTAAGCGATAGTGACCGCTCGGTTCAGCGCGTCGTACGTGTAGGTGGCGACGGTATCGCGCGCGTCCGTAGACGTGGCGAGATTTCCCGCAGAGTCATATGAATTGGTCGTCGTCCCGGTATCGGGGCTGGTAAGCGCGAGCACGTCCCGGAAACCGTTGCGTTGATAGGTTGTCTTGAGGGTACGTGGATCAGTGACGGAGGTTACAGCGTCGTTTAGATCGTACCCAAACTGGGTTATTCCATTTGCCGGGTCAGTGACATTCGCGAGACGATTCAATTGGTCGTACGTGTTCTCGGTGTCGCGAGACAACGGTGCAGCCACCGAAGTCTGATTGCCGTTGTTGTCGTAACCATAGGTTGTCGTGACGGCGGCTGTTCCGGCGGCATTCACATCTTGGTAAACCTGATTGAGCGCGTTAATCACTCGAGAATGAGTTCTATGCAGAACACCACTTGGATCGTAGGTATTTTCGGCTGTACGGTTACCCATAGCATCCAAGGTATACGCAAGCTTGTTCCCCAGTTCATCGCTGATCTGCGTAAGACGGTGCGCCCCGTCATACGTGAAAAGCAAAAAGCTGCTATCCGGGAAGGTCACCTGCTTTACAAGGCCCGTCGACCAATAGCTAAGCGTCGTCGTCTCGCTGCCTATCTGGCGGGTGGTCAAACGCTGACGAGCGTCGTACACGAGGGTAGTGATCACTCCGTTTGGATCGGTGATTGAGAGCGGTTGGCCATGAGCGCTGTAGCTTGTATACGTCGTCACGTGACCCAAGGCGTCGGTTAGCGTGTTCAACTGGCCGCACTGCACGCCAGTTGTGCAGGTGTAATACGTGTAGGTCGTGGTGCTGTTGACGTCGGTGCGAGGGCCCTTGGCCGTCAAGACGCGGCCGTAGCTGTCATACGTGTACTTCCAAGTTCGGGACGTCTGGGTGGCCGGATCCGTGAGCGTGTTGACTTGGAGCAAATTAGTTCCGCTGACGTAGGAGTACGAAGTTTGACGCAGGGCTTCCGTCACCAACGTCGGCAGTGCGCTAGTCGTTGCCAGGTACTGAAACGCACTAGTGCGGGCCAGGGACGTCCCCGAAGCCTCGACCTTCGAAGTTAGGTGATCGGTGTCGTAGGAATAGGTTGTGACATTCCCGTTGGCATCGGTACTTTGAGTGACGCGCCTCTGCGGGTCCGTCGCGCCCGCTGGGACTACATATGACCATATAAGCTTGTTGCGGGTCAGACTTGTTATACGTGGTGCGAAGGCGGGATCATTGGTAAACGTGTAGGTGTTAGTTGCACCGAGTGAATCTGTAACCACGGTAGACGAGGCATCGTATACCATCGATACGGCTTGCACGCCGTCGGCCAACGCGGCTGATACTGCCGCACCGCTCGTGGAGTTATATTGAACAGTCAGGAACTGAGTGTTTGATTCGTCGACTAAGCCAGTGAGGTTATTCGGGAAGGAGCTGTTCTGGTATTGATACTGACGAACGCTACTGTCTGGATAGGTTGACGAGATGAGATTGTTGTTGGCATCGTACGCAAAGGTGATCGTGCTGCTGCCATCAGGCTCAGTGACCGTCGAAATCCGGTTATTGGAGTCATAGCCGAACTTCAGAGTGTGGCCGAAGGGCCCTGTGACGGTAGACAGCAGACCTGACGAATTGTACGTCAGTACTGTCACTTGGCCGGCCGCAGTGACAGTCTGAATCAGGTGTCCGGTGCCATTGTAAACCTCACTTCTGCCATCTTGGAGGTACGCAATCCAGTTACTGCCGCTCGCCTGGATATGAACTGCCGCGCCCGATAGCGACACATACTCGCCGCTCATATTTTGCACCGCATCGTGATGACCGTCCGGACGTGAGAGGCCGGCGGGCACGCCGCCGCTCAGTATCAGGTAAGAATTGTAGTTGTGTGTCCACCCGACTCCCAGGTTGTGGCCCGACTCAAGCGTCGCGGAATGGTAGTAGCGTGTGAAGTTCGGAGCGACACCCGTATAGTCTGCTTCGGTTTGTGAGAAATCTCCGCTGGCCACGTTACAGGGATCACCGACCTGCGGTCTCGGAGAACCGTTGGACGGGCACTCGAGGATCGGACCCGTGATGAGAGCTGATCCTGAGTTACAAGTAAGGACGCCGTTCTGATCTGATATTTGGTAACCACTCGGACAGCCCCAAATCTGCTCTGTGTTTAGCATTTGCGGCTGGTTCAGCGGTTCCAACGCACAAGCCGGCGCGTCTTCTCGGAAGAGGTTGTACGTCCTGCTTCCGGTGACGACAGTTGCGCCATTCTGGACGTTTTCCGGGATCCAGTTCCCCGTGGGCGCAAAAAACAAGTAGGGGGACGTTGTGGGACAGCTCGACCCCGGCGGAGAACCGCCGAGGACCGCGTCCAAGTCCGCGACCGCCGCGGTTTCAGTTGGCCAAAGACTGTCGTCAAAGTCGACCAGATATTGCGTGGGTCCAAGTGAGGGTGAAACCGGCGGTGCCGTGAACTCGTATGTCACGGCCGTCGCCGTCATGCCTACCTGTTGCTGCTGAGTCAGAATTGCATTACTCGGGGACGAGGAGTGCATCGCCTCCACGGCGGCTCCTGGCGAAGGATACGTTTGTCCGTCGTATGACCACTGCGTCGAACCCGCGGCGTAAGCCCGCGTAGTTGGGAAAATGGCAAGCGGCGTTAAGCTAAACCACAGAACAACCGCCGCAAGTGTCCTTGCGTCGCGTGGCCGTTCATACCGATTCACTGTTCTCATGGGGCTCGTACTCCGCTTTTGGGCCCACGGTCGTGTCTCTACGGAAAAGGAAAGCGACGAATGCTCAATCGCAAACCGAACCGCTGCTGACCGCACGGAATGCTGCCACCAGCATCACCCACCACCCGCCTGGCTTCGACACTTGCGCGGTTGCGCTGTAGCTACCAACCGTGGTGACCGTTTGATCTTCGATTCCACCTGTTCTCATTGTGTATCCAGTGCCCGCTGTACCAGCGGTAGAGCCCGCCCAATATCCGCCAATCAATAAATCATTGGCGTTCGTTGTCGAGGCTTGGCCGCTGCTAGCGGTTCCCCCAGTAAGGGGAGCGGTTCCGTCAGACCCCGCAGCAACATCCAGAGCGTTGGTAGTCGCGATCCCGCTGTACTCCGCTATGCTGACTCCGCCAACAAGCTGCGAGCCTACGTTGGCTTTCACGTTGTTACCGGTACCCCCATTAAATGTCACAGTGGCAGTATTGGCTCCCGCTGCTGCCGCTTTAATGTTTGCCGCGTAGTACAGCACCTCTGATCCACCAAGCGCCCCCGCCGAGATAGCCTGAAGGTAGGAGTTGCCAGCCGAATCCATCACGGACGTGATGGTGTTTCCGGCTACCACGCCTATCGAAATGACGTTTAGGTCGCCTGCCTGCTGAGCGGAAGACCAAGTGAGCGTCACGACTACCTGGCCTCCCAGCGCCGAATAGGCGTCCTTGGATCCACCCTGAACAAATGCAACGCCTGCGGACGCTTGCGAGATCGCGCCCAGCGCGAGAACCAAACCGATGCAAAGGTGTGGACGGGAAGCGATTCGGTGGGCGGCGGATGCGTGGAAAGTCGCGGAGGGCGACGGTTTAGTCTGGGACTTCTGCTCGTAAGCCATACCGCCCCCTGCGACGAGTCTCGATGCTCAAGATGACCGCGTCGGCGCACTATGACCGACGCGCTGGTGGTGTGAATTTTTGTCTAGCCTTAGCTTACTGTCCCGAACCGACCGTCTATCCCACCGGCGGGTCGTCGGGATCAAGCGAGGCTCAGGGTCGGTGGGGTGTTAGTCGCACTTCCGTCTTGCTGCGGTGTGTCACGTCCCGCGCGCCAGTGTGACCGGAAACCGAATGCGCATGGGCTGCGCCATGTGGTCCCTGGTTCCCGGGACCCAGTGCAGTGACCGCACGAACTCGATTGCCGTCGCATCGATCGCCATACTGCCGCCACTGGTTACGATGTTCACCGAACCGACGCTTCCGTCCCTGAGCACTTCCACTATGAGGACGACTGTCACGGCCTGCCCGAGCGGGATGCCCGCCTGCTGGGCGTACCGGTGGGTGTCCATGGTTTGGTATACGGACGGCCGCGGTGCCGAGGTGGAGCCTATGATTCCGGACAGATCTTGGTCGGGGTAGTCAAACTGGACGGCTTGAAGAGCTGCGGTCTCGACCGGCACATCCGCGAGATTCACTTCGGTGGCGGCTTCCATGCTCGGCTCACTGTTCTCAGTGATAAGGCGAGTAGTGATCGGTACTTCTTGTGTGAGCACCCGAGGATCCTTTATGTGCGCGCCCTGCCTAACGTCAATGAACAGGCTCAGGACACAAAGGTGCGTGGCGACGACACCGGCCGTGACCATGACTCTGGACATGCAGCGACGCACACGCACGTTTGCATTGAATGACATCTGAATGACGCTCTACGGGAAGCGCTGCCGTTCGTCGGAACTGAGTACGCGCCGAGTCTCTGCGATCTTCATGGACCCTGCTTCTCCGGCCGCGCTTCCTCGGCGGACTGACGGACGCGCAGGCCGCGGACCACTGAGCCTCTCGGGCAGCCATTGACCGAGATTGGCACGACGCAGACCCGGAATTCTTCGCGGTTCGGGGTTAATGACGTTTCGCCCGCGGCCGCCGGGCTCGAATCCTCTCGATCTGTCGACCCTGCCGCTTGATGGTCTCATGCAGCTCCTCATAGTCACCGTGGTCGATCAAGTAGGCGAGGACCTTCAGAACCCCGCGCGCGCCGCTGTAGAAAGCCAGCTGAGTGCTGGCCATCTCACGCTTACTCAAGTCTCGCGTGACTGCCGTTCGCTTATAGATTGTCCAGAGACGTCGTAGCGAAAGGGTAGCGGCCATTGTGGCGACTCCGCTCGGGACAACCGAGCCTGTGTGCAACGCCCGAGGTGAACCCCTCACCTCTTCAGGCGAAGTTTCCCCGTGAAATCCCGCTTGCCGATCGGCACGCCCTTCCAGCGCAGGATGTCGTAGCTCGTGGTGGCGTGAAAGTAGAAATTCGGCTGTGAGAATGACAAGAGGAAATTCTCGGCCGCGAAGTCGAGGCGGTGCTCACCGCGGACGAAGCGCATATCGCGCCCGATGAAGGAATCGATCTCGGCCGGCTCGATTTTTTCGAGCGCCGTAAGCGTCTCCGCGATCCGTCCCTTGAGTGCCGCAAAGGTCTCCGGAGGGGGACTCATATCGGGGGAGAAACTCCCACGCCGCACCCCTTCGATCGCACCGAGCGAGTGCACGGCAGTCGACTTCACCTGGTAGGCAAAGGGCAGCATATCGGGAGCCAAGCGTGCCTGAATGATGTCGTCGTGGTTGATGCTCTTCTCCGCGCAGAAGGCCTCCGCCTTGACCAGGAGTCCCGAAATCGACGCGAGAATCTGCTGGTAGGACGGGATCGTGGCGGCGTAGAGCGAGAAGGCCATGGGGTTCTCCGGACGGGCGGTGCGACCGGCCGATCTTAGTCTGTGCACCGAAGCGACGCACTTATCCAGTGGTTTCCGTGGCGCTAGTACTGGATTCACCTGCAGAAGAGAGGTTCGTTGGGCTTGGCGCGCAATGGGGAGAACTACAGGCCAATGGCGTTGCTGGATCTGTAACTTCGATCGCTGGCACGTCGTGACCGTGAAGCGCAAGAGCGGTGCGCTTTATACGACCTCCTTCTACGCCTGCTCAGGCTGCTCGGTGATGTTCCTCAACCCCGAGCAGTTCAACGCTCTCGGGGATGCAGCACCGAACATCGAGATGCCGACCGTGATTTCCCTTTCGGCACGGAGGAAATAAGCCAGAACGCAAAGGGGCGGGCTTGCTGGTGCCCTTTGAGGGTACCACGCCGTTCTCGCCGTCAATGACGCGCTCGAGGACTCGCGCGCCGCGTGACCGCGGTCTTCGATCATTGACAGCTGCGCTGCGGCGTGGGGCGCGGGCACCGGGCAATCCCGCCCCTGCACCCTCCGAGGCCACCGCCATGACCACGCTCTACGTCCGCGATGAATCCGGTTTCCACGAGGCCCGACCGAACGACGTGTTCGAGCGCGCCCAGGCACTTCTGGCACAGCGCTACCGCGTCGGCTCGCCCGTGCTGACCTCCCCGGCGCTGACACGCGAGTTTCTCCGTGTCCATTTGGGCGCCTACGAGCACGAAATTTTCGGTGTGCTGCATCTCGATAGCCGGCACCGTCTGATCGCCGTCGAGAACCTCTTCCGGGGCACGATCAACAGCGCTTCGGTCCATCCGCGTGAGGTGGTCAAGGCCGTCCTCACGCGAAATGCCGCGGCGGTCGTATTCTTCCATAACCATGCGTCTTCGGGGATTGCGGAGCCGAGCGCCGCGGATGAGCTCATCACGCGGCGGCTCAGGGAAGCCCTCGCACTCATCGATGTGCGCGTGCTCGATCACCTGATCATCGGTGAGTCGATCTACAGCTTCGCCGAAGCGGGATTGCTCTAGGGATCCAGCCGCGCCCGGCATCGGTGCTGGGCGCGACTTTCCTGGATCCCGGAAGCCGAAGAGGGCGGGCTTGCCTGTTTCGCGCAGGGTATCACGCCGTTCTCGCCGTCAATGGCGGCGCGCGAAGCGCGCTTGCGTCCCTACGGGCCGGCCGACGCCCATTGACGGCTGCGCTGCGGCGTGAGGCGCCCTGCGCGGGCAATCCCGCCCCGATTCCACTCCGCGAAGGAGTTCGCACATGAACACCGTTATCACATCGCTGACGAGCTTCCAGTCCTCGCACAGCAGCGCCCGGCAGAGCGCGCTCTCGACAGAGGTCCTGCGTGAGCGGGTCCCCGCCGCTTTCGCGCCGGCCGCTCACGAAAGGACGAGTGCGGCCTACACGTTCATCTCAACCGAACGGGTACTGAACGCATTGGCCTCAGCGGGTTTCCTCCCGGTGGAGGCCCGCCAGGCGGCACGGGCGAAAAGTCCGGTCCACGCGCGTCACCTCATCCGCTTGCGGCGGCGCTTGGAGACCATCGCCTTGCGCGACGCCATCCCGGAGATCCTGTTCCTGAACTCCCACGACGGGACCAGCGCCTATCAGCTCCGGGTCGGCCTGTACCGGGTCATCTGCACCAATGGGCTCGTGGTCTCCGCTGGCGTCTTTCCCACCTGGCGCGTCACGCATCGAGGCGACGTGATCGCCGACGTTGTGCAGGCGGCGCTCCAGATCAGCGAGAGGTTCGACCTCCTGGCGATGGCCGTGGATCGCATGGAGCACACGCCCCTAGACCGGCTGCAGCAGCTGGACTTCGCCGCCGAGGCGGTGGCGCTACGCTTCCCCAAGGACCGTCCGGAGGCGATCGAACCCTCCCGATTCCTGGTACCCCGCCGGCCCGAAGACGTCGGTAATGACCTCTGGAGCACGTTCAACGTGCTTCAGGAGAACCTCCTGCGCGGAGGGATCCTGCGACGCACCGTTTCCAATCGGCTCCGTCGGACTCGCCGGATTACCGCCATTCAGGAGGACGTGCGGCTGAACTCGGCACTCTGGGACATGGCGCTCGCACGGGCGGCCTGAGGCACTGGGAGGAGGGGACGCTTCGGCGTCCCCTCCTTTTTTCTGCGCGCCTGGGATGAGGGAATCAGCACGCAAGTGCCAAGGTTGACGGGTCGTAAGTCAATGAATGGACGCGAGGAGGCCTCGAGATCGGTCGGAGTTTCGGCACAGAAAGGACGGTTACTCGCGGCGGAGGTGTAGAGTTTCCGCGCAAAGTGGAGGGAAATGCAGGATTGGCAGCTGGCCGCTGCCGTTTAATGATCACGCTCATGGCTGAGCGTGGTTTGATCGCGTGTTGGGTGACTTCAGAGATGAAGGCGCGTGTGCGCGCGCTCGCGAACCGCGAGGGGATCACCGAATCGACGCTTGTCCGGCAGCTCCTCGACGCCGTGGTTCGGACCTCGGCAGCTGGCGGAGAACCGGCGCGGGCGGCGTCCGAGAAGGTCAGCCGTCAGACACGTGTCTACGTGCGCCTCTCGACAGAGGATTGGCGACTGCTCAAGGAGAGGGCGAGTGCTCGAGGGATGGCGGGCGCGACCTACGTGGCGCTCCTGACTCGCTCGCATTTGCGGAACGCATCGCCGCTGCCTAAGGCGGAGCACCTGGCGCTCAAGCACTCGGTGGTGGAACTCACCGCAATCGGGAGGAACCTGAATCAGATCGCGCGGGCCCTGAATCAGGGAGCGAGCGCCACGCTGCCAGGACGGACCGAGGTGGCCGCCATGCTGAGAGTCGCCGAAGGCCTGCGAGACCACGTTAAGGGGCTATTGAGCGCCAATGCGCGAACCTGGGGGGCAGGATGATGGGTAGGCTTCGCATCAACCTCGGAGGCGGCCTGGCGCTTCTCGATATCGGCAGCTACGCGAGGCCGGGGCCTAGCGGGCGCGAGCGGTTCTCGCCGGGCCAGATCGAGCTCATCTCGCGGACCGTGAACCGGACGCCGGAGGTCATGGTGAAGATGCTCAACCGTGGCGGACGGAATCTCGCGGCCGTGAGGCGTCACGTCGACTACTTGGATCGGGAGGGCGCGCTTCCCATCGAGACCGATGACGGTCAGCGCCTGCAGGGCAAGGGTGCTTCTCGCGTGCTTCTGGATGACTGGGATCTGGATCTCGAGGAGGAGCGGCCGGCAGCCGACCTGAAACCTCGTCAGACCCGCGACCCGCCGAAGCTGGTTCATAAAGTACTGTTCTCGATGCCGGCAGGGACGCCGCCCAAGAAGGTTCTGGCGGCCGCTAAGAACTTCGCACGGGAGGAGTTTGGTGCAAAGTACCGCTACGCAATGGTGCTCCACACCGACGAACCCCATCCCCACGTGCACATGGTCGTCAAGGCGATGGGTGACGACGGCAAGCGGCTGAACATCCGGCGAGACACGCTGCGACACTGGAGGACGGAATTTGCCAGGCACTTACGAGGACAAGGCGTGGCGGCGAATGCCACCGAGCGCGCAGGGCGAGGCGTGACCACGCCTCGGAAACTGGATGGCATTCACCGTGCGGCGATGCGAGGCGCCTCGACGCATTACCGACAGAGAGCCCAGATGGTGGCTCGGGAGATTGCCACGGGCAGGATCAAAGCTGAGTCAGGCAGGGAGCGGCTGTTCGAGACCCGCCGGCGTGTGATCCAAGGGTGGGGTCAGGTTGCTGAGGAACTAACCGCTCAGGGCCAGCGGGAACTCGCCCTGGCCGTGGGAGGATTCGTGGCGCGCATGCCGGCGGTTCAAACGGAGAAGGAGTGGATTCGGGATCGACTGCTGGAGCAATCCAAGGTGCGGCACCGCGAAGAGCGGGCGCGCTCTAACGGGCGTTAGGCAGAGTGGGCGCCGCCGCCGACAACGGATTCGTCGGAGGCGAGCAGCAGCGTTGGGAGGCGCTCCTTTTCGAAGCCTCAGGTGGAGAGCGTTCTGCGGGCTCTACTCCACTCGCCGAATGCAACGGCGCGCTCACATGCAGAACAGATCGTGAATTAGCTGGTGGAGAACGGCAGTCTCTTTCCCTGGGACCTCTTATCAGCGCCACAATACGTGCACAAGTAGCGCGGTGGCCCATATCGTTGACGAACATAGTCAAGGTGAGGGAAAGGCGCCGCTGCACGGTGAGCATCTTGCGATTTATGTATCCAGCATATCCCACTCGTCCCCGAGCATGGCCTCGACAGACGCCGCTCATGAGCGTGCCTTTAATAGGGACATCAGCCGCATGACCTCCGATTCGCTCCCACAGCCGACCCGCGACGAAGCGATCGCCTTGCTCAGGAAAGGCCTCGACAAAGCACTCCAGACGGCGGCAGCGCAGTATGTCATGCCGATCTGCTGGATTGCTGCCGAGAAGGGTAAACCACTCATACTGGGCAATGGGTCCGCCTTCATGCTGGATGCGGGGGCCGGGCCGTTCCTGGTCACTGCGAACCATGTGTACGCTGAATTTCGCGCCGCGCGTGTGGCACGTCCGGACACCATATGTGTGCTCGGTGACATGACCCGCTTTCCGCTTGAGCAGCGCCTCATTGCCTCCGATGCCGTCTACGACGTCGCATCGTTCAGGGTTACCGCTCAAGAGGTGGAGGGCTTCAGACGCTACGGGAAGTTCGCCCTGACGGGCAGTCAGTTCAAATGGCCTCCCAAACCCCCTCAACCGGAACGTGGGGTCTTTTTTGTGGGGTTCCCCGGAGACGGTAGGGAGATGCGGCCTTACCGAGGAGGTGGCCTGGTCGAGGTTGACTGGACGGGCTACACGGCCCTCGCGATCGCGACCAGTGTGAGCGAGGCGAATATCACTGTCTTACTTGAGCACGACGCTCATTATGATGTTGGAGGGCGTTCGCGAATCCCGCCAGACTGGGCGCTTGGCGGCTGCAGTGGCGCGCCTCTCTTGACACTCGTCGACCAGAACAATCTGTATACCTGGCGTTTGGGCGGCGTGATTTACGAGTCCAGCGAAACCATCGTCAAAGTCGCAAGAGCGGACTGCCTCAATCCCGATGGTTCGATCAACCCATACCCGGATCCGATGGCCTACCGAAACCGCCGCGACTGACTTAAGCGGTAATTAAGACTCTCTGGCTATGAACATCACTGAATACGAAGCTGGTGGACACGCGCAATATGAGCGACTGGCTGAAACCGTCGCGGAGACGTTGCGCGCGGCACTGCATCAGCAACCGGAGTTGCGCCTTCAACACATCCAGCGTCGCGCGAAGGCGCCTCCATCGCTACGACGGAAACTGGATCGTGCAGGAGCGCTTCGGACCGATAACATCGCGGCGGTCGCCAAAGATCTCGCCGGTTGTCGGCTCGTTTTCTATACGAACTCCGATGTCGCCCGCTTTCAGTCGTCCCCAATCATCACTGACAATTTCGTTGTCGATTGGTCACGGACGAAGATTCATCACCCCCACCCGGAGGCGACCGAGGCAGCTGAACTCTTCATCTCGAATAACTATGTGGTCCGACTGAAGGACGCCCACGTCGAACGGGCAGACTACGCTGAGCTGCGTGGCCTGTGGTGCGAGGTACAGGTTCAGACAACGCTGAATCACGCTTGGGCGGAGATGGCTCACGACACCGTCTATAAGCGACCTGCGCTCGAAGGTTTTGGTCAGTCGCTGATGCAGGACATCGAAGGCCGCATGAAGCGGATCATGCGGGACTATCTATTGCCTGCCGGATATGAATTTCAAAAAGTCGTCGACGACTTCGAGCGGCTATCGAGCGGACGGCGACTGTTCGATGAGGGGGCGTTGCGTCAACTGGGGGACTGCCAGGATAACAACGCACGGTACGAGCTTCTTCGTCGGTTTAAGGAGTACGTTCTCCCGAGCTATGACGATTTGGAAAAGGTCCATGGAGAGGTACGGGCGGCCGTCGTTTCGACGGTGCTGCGGGCTTATGTTACCGAGACGCGGCCAATCGAAACTCCCTTCGGAAGCCTGCCAGGTCAGAATCTCGAGATGGTGGTGCGCGTCGCGGCGGAAATATTGGACTACATTCGGTACTTCGACGTGGAGGCCGCATTTGACGCCATCGCCAGCCTCTTTGAGGCCGCTCCGAACGACAAGATAAGGGAACGCCTCTTAAAGTCCGCCGAGACCCTGTCCGAGCATCAGATGGATGTCTGGAAGGAGGCGGGACCTCTCGTGCAGCTCCAACTGGTCGCGCACATCGAGAAGATGGACCGACGAGCCCTCGAAGCCCTCAGACCGGTGGTGATGACGGTTTTGGGGGAGGCATTAAAGTCTGAAATCAGTGGCACCTCGGCCACCTATAACGCAGTGACGTTTCATCGAGGTGCCGCGGTTCCGAGCGATACGTTGGAGCAAGCGCGGCGGGGTGCAATTCACATCCTTAAACGACTCTTCTACGAGGCGGAATCGGATGATAGTCGGCTCCAAGTGCTTCAGACATTGTCTCGCGCCATGCAGCCGCCTCTGCGCGGTGTCAACGATGCGCTCGCTAAGATCCTTCTCCGCGACGCGGCCGATATTGTGGAGTTCTATATAGAGATCGCCCCGCAGCAGAGCTATGAGCTGCTCGAGCACATGGAGCACGTCCTGCTTTGGCAGTATCGGCACAAGGGAAAGTCAGGAGTCAAAGAGGAGGATCGTGAGCTCGGCGAGCTTCGACGCGCCCTGTCCGAGCGAATATTCAAGTTCCGGGATCTCGTCAATGCCGATCGCACGTTCGTGACTTTCAAGGCATTGGTCGGATTCGAATCGGTATTCCCTCCCGAGTGGGAGACAGATGCTCTCGATGTCGAGGCGCGTGAGGTCTACCGGAATGCTCGGATCACGGAGCTGGTCGCGGAGGTGACCGAAAATCGGGCAGACGAGTGGCTGGAGATGCTGTCTCGCTGCGCTCGGGCTGACATGAAAGATGGCGCCACGTTTATCAGCTTCAACAATTTCTTGGAAAAGCTCGGAAAGTCGAACCCCGGAATCCTCATGTCCTATCTTGATCGACTGGATCCGCGTCTCGGCGACTTCTTGCCGGCCATGCTGGGCGGGTTGGAGGTGGGCGCGGGGCGAGAGGCGCTACACCGAAAGCTCCTACATTGGATCAGCGAGCAGCGCTACGTAGGGCAAATCGTTTGGTACCAGCGCTATGCGGTCGAGGTTGATTCGCGGCTACTTGAGGCGGCCCTTGGGGCGGCAATTGCAAGTGGAGACGATGGAGCGGTACTGAAGATCGTCGCGACCTCCGTGGCGCGCCATAGCGACGTGGATGGCGGACTACTCCATCGCGCGCTCCTACCGGCATTGAGATACCTGAGGGACAGGGGTGATACGAGATGGGTAAATCACGTCGCCGTTCGCGCGACGGGAAGCTCTGTGTTTCGGGATCTGGAGCCAGACCAAGCCGACTTTGTCCTCGATACTCTCGTGGCGCGCTCACCAATCGACTATCGAGAGGAAGAGATCCTGAATGAGATCGCAAAGCGCCACCCGACGCGGGTCGTCGACTTCTTCGGCTATCGGCTCAGGGCAGAGCGCGGTGCGGCCGAGGGCAATCGATATGAGGCCGTGCCCTATGAGTTTCATCTGCTGAAGCCCTCGCTGGAGAGTGTGCCGGAGTATGCGGTGGCCGCTGCACGAAATTGGTTTGCGGACGACAAGGAATTCTTCGAGTACCGTGGCGCGCGGTTGCTCGCCAATGTGTTCCCAGTATTTACGCCGCGATACGAGCACGCTCTCCAGGCGATCTACGCCAACGGTACGAGGTCGGATCTCGAATTTCTGGTCCAAGTGCTCGCCAATTACAACGGACAGCCGTTCACCCACGCTCTCACCCAGTCGATTATAGAGGCGCTGCCCGCCGATGATCCGTTGCTACGGCAGGTCAGCATGATGCTGGATTCTGCCGGTTTGCTGCGAGGGGAGTTCGGCCTCGTGGAAGCCTATCGGCGCAAGAAGCAAGAAATGGAGCCATGGCTCGCGGATGCGCGTGAGAAGGTGCACGCCTTCGCTCAACGACATATTCACAGCCTCGACCTGCAAATTGCAGCCGAGCAACGCCGGAGTGAGGAAGCTCTCGAATTCCGGAAGCGCAGTTTTCCTCCCGCTGACCCGCAGTGAGCGTCCCCGCATTTCGCCGCGCGCGTCGGGGAGACGGCCGCGAAGTCAGGCGGCGGATTCGGTGATTGCGGACAGCGAACTGGGATCGATTTCCCACGCGCGATCGTCGGGGTCGGTTAGATGGAAGTAGGTACGAGAGCCGACACGCACGAAATGCACCCACCAGGGAGAGATTGTGCTGGTCACGAGATAGACCTCGTCCGCGATCTCCCCCGCGCTCGTTTCCGCCTTGAGCAGCGCATCCGTTACCAAGTGCACATTTGTCAGTTGGATGTCATTTTGTTCAAGTACCAACACGGTGCGCGCGTTGAAGTCCTGCTTCCACCGCGTCAGCTTCGGCAGCTTCTTCTCGAGAGCGGTACGAATTCGTGCTTCGCGCGAAGACTCGACGCCGCCGACAACATGAACAATCTGCAGCGATCCGGGTCTGACGAGCCCGATTGTGCGATGTAGTTTGACCTTGAACGGTACGCCTGCGACCGACGTCCACTGGACCGAAGTGTCATAGCGACCCATCGGCGCGATGGACAAGGACGGCCAGATGCTGATTATCCAAGAGGCAATCAGTTTGTGGACTTCCTCGAGACGCTTGCGGCCTAAACCCGCGAGAGCGCCCGCCGGCAGATGAAGTTCAAAGTCCTCAGTGGCCGATAACCTGCCTTCGACCGCTTGGGCGATCGGATGGACCGCCACGGCCGCCGTCGCCTGGAGCTCGGTATGGCCTTCGAACGGTTCGATACCGGTATGCTCCATAGCGAACAATGTACCGGCGAGCTCGAAGGCGACCTCGATCGGGGCAGCGTGGCGCTCGTGCTCCGGAAAGCGCACGTGAGAACGGATTGCCCTCTGACGCTGTTCCAGATAGCGGATCACCGCATCGCAGGCTCGGCCTTCGTTAAAGGGCTTCGGTCGTTTCATCGCTTCTGGCTATCGACGTTTTGTGACGGATGGATCTTTCACTCATCTACCGGCGGTCCCGCCGGTTATGGTCAGCTGCGCACAATCAGCATGGCGTTTCGTCGAACCATCGTGCAACAGCCGGGTTCGCCACAGTCAGGGTAACCTGCCGAGGTATAATCTCAATAGCGGCCGCGAAATTAGCGAGCTCTCGCGTGGCGGTCGTCAATTCTTCGCTCTTGCGACCTGTCGTCAACGAGTCCTCCGATGCTTCGGTTCTCAAGCCTCCAGCATGCTCCCCCGGAAACACGCCGGATTCTGCGGCAGCGTCTTCAGCGCTATCTGGGGCATGAGCATTCGGTCCATTCAGTGCCATCGCCCGATGCGGCACTTATTGACGACGAGGCGATGCTGCGTCTGCTCCAGGGTCTCGTCTTTGGGTTTGGCAACGACTGGAGCCGGATGCTTGCGGGTTATCAGGCGGAATTGACGCCCGGGTCCGGCGAGCCCTCATTCGCTGATCGGTTAGCCGAGGGCTGGGGGCGCGTCATATGGGGACGCGTCAATACGTCATTAGGCGTCGAACGCGCACTCCGCCAGAACAACCTCACAGAGAGTGCACTGTCGCGGGTCATGAAGACTCGGTTTACCGAGTCCTACGAGCTTCATCCCGACTCAGAGCTGGAGGGCGAACTGCTTGCAACCGCGCAGCGGCTTGAGCGAGGAGAGATCGCGATTCATCGTCTCCGTTGTAGGTCTCCTGGTTGGGTGGCGGCTCGTTTGTGGGACTCCTCTGTTCCATCCAATGTAGACCATCAAGCGACCGCCCTACGGTGGTGGGTGGATCGGTGGATTGCGCTGGGGTCCCCGGAAGTTCTGATATCGAATGCTTGGGACACCGCCGATGCGGAGCGGTTTCGAGGGGCGGCGTTTGCAGTCATTGAGACGGACAAGGCACTAGAGGGGTGGGAGGAAAGCCGCTTCCGCTTCGGTAAGTCGTTGGCGCTTGAGCTTGGTCGTCCTCGGGAGGCGGCTCAGAAGCTCATACCGGGGGCTCCGCAGACACTTGTGGATCGGGCGCTTTGGTTACTGGACCACCAAGTTGAGAGATTTGCCCATGAGTCGCTACGCGAAGTAGATGAAATCTTGGGACTGCTGCGCCTCCTCCTAACCGACATTGAGAGTCAGGCATTCTCGGGCGCGCCTCATCCGCTTGCGGCGCGTCTGTTCTCGCTTGCGACCAATAGTCCCGATGTGCTTTTTCACCTGATTCTCTCCGTGAGGCAGCATCCTCGACTCCTGGCGGATCTACTCCTGTATCCGCCAACGTGCGCAT